>OJPE01001156.1_pt1 | contig 9438 bp, 10 predicted proteins | sample 1598351 | NCBI WGS metagenome assembly OJPE01 (sample SAMN03922475, study PRJEB24848) | human gut metagenome | isolation source: stool sample | host: Homo sapiens | place: Germany | collected 2010-11 | reverse complement strand
GTTTTTATACAAAGCTGGCGACAATCGAGAAAGATTCGGACAAGAAGAATGTGCTGGCCCGTATATTAGCACTACTTTTGCCATCAAGCTAATGGAAAGTAGCGAGGAAGGTGCAAAGATATGCCAACAATAAAAAAATTTGAAAAACAACTATCATACCATCATGTTTCTTGTGTGAAGATTGAATATCATAACATGCAGATATGATAGTTTCCTTTTTAACTATCATTCTACTATCATAAATCAGCTGTTTAACCATCATTTTAGCCGTTTTACCCGAAACAAAAACACTCCAAAAGAGTTAAAAACAGACTGTTTTCCGGAAAACATAAGGCTTTTTTGCCGGAACACGTTACTTTTTTACACAAAAGACATTAGATCTTCTCCCTGAAATACCCGTATCAGAGCCTTTTATACCTCCATCTGACGGGTATCGACACCCGGGTCTGCAGGTAGCCGACATCCGGGTCTCAATAAAAATATGTAGTTATTCTTATGAAAATAAGCTATATAAAACGCGTAAAAAAGATACAGTCTTTATGATAGCATGATAGTTGAAAAAACATCTATCATGCCTACTATCATCTCACACAAACATTGATATTCATAATATCAAGAGCAGAGCATGATAGTATGACAGTTGTTTTTGCAATCAATAATAAGTAAGCTTTTTGTCAAGCTTTCTTTTTACGCGTTGTCTTCTTTGCAGCCGGTTTTTCTCCAGCTTCGGCTATGATCTTTTTACAATCTTCAAGTGTCAGGATTGTCGGGTCGGTTACCGTTTTCGGAATACGATAGTTCGCTTTCTGATAAGAAATATAAGGGCCGAAGCGACCTTTCAGGATTTCCATCTCCGGATCCTCCTCGAACTTCTTGATAAAACGTTGTTCGTCTTTCACCCTTTTCCCTTCGATCAAAGCGATTGCTTCCTCTGCCGTAATCGTCAGCGGATTCAAATCTTTCGGAATAGAAACAAATTTACCGTCATGACGGATAAACGGCCCGAAACGGCCGACAGCCGCCACCATCACCTTGCCTTCATATTCACCGACCGTCCGGGGAAGATCAAAAAGTTTCAGAGCCTCTTCCAATGTAATCGTATCAATGGACTGGCCTTTCATCAGAGAGGCAAACTGAGGTTTCGGCGCCTCTTTGTCGTCAGCATGTGCCGCCCCAATCTGAACGACAGGACCATAGCGGCCGATCTTCACAAACACCGGGTTGCCGCTCTTCGGATCGATACCGAGCTCGCGTTCCCCTACTTTATGTTCGGTCTTAACGGCAGCCGTAGCCTCTACGATCGGATGGAAAATCTTATAGAATTTATCGATGGCCTTCGTCCATACCAGTTCGCCTTCCGCAACCGAGTCGAATTCTTTTTCTACACTGGCCGTAAAGTTGTAATCCAACACATCCGGGAAATACTCCATCAAAAAGTCGTTTACTACCGTACCGATATCGGTCGGCATCAGTTTATTGCGGTCGGCCCCGACGGTCTCGGTCTTTTCCGCTTCCTCGATCTTTCCCTTGGACAGCGAAACAACTGTGTAAGCACGTTCCACGCCTTCCTTATCTCCTTTCACCACATATTCGCGGTTCTGGATCGTCTGGATAGTCGGCGCATAGGTAGACGGACGTCCGATGCCCAATTCTTCCAAACGGCGAACCAGGCTGGCTTCCGTATAGCGCGGAGGACGCTGCGTGAAACGCTCTGTCGCCACGATATCTTTCAATGACAATGTCTCATGGAGCTTTACCGGAGGAAGCAGGCCGTTTTCCTGTTCTTTCTCCGTATCGTCGTCATTGCTTTCCATATAAACCTGAAGGAAACCTTCGAAACTGATCACTTCGCCGACAGCGACAAAACGTTCCGTCTGTCCGCTGATACCGACCGAAATAGTCGTACGTTCCAATTCGGCATCCGCCATCTGGCAAGCGATCGTACGTTTACGGATCAGTTCATACAACTTCTTTTCCTGCGAAGAACTCCCTGCCTCCACATTACTGATATAAGTCGGGCGAATCGCTTCGTGTGCTTCCTGCGCCCCTTTGCTCTTGGTATGATATTGGCGGAACTTATAATATTTCTCACCGTATGTTTCGAAGATAGCCTCTTTCGCCGTACCTAATGCCAGATCGCTCAAGTTCACGGAGTCGGTACGCATATAAGTGATCAGTCCAGATTCATATAAACGCTGTGCGATCATCATCGTCTGCGACACGGAGTATCCTAACTTACGAGCCGCTTCCTGCTGCAAAGTGGAAGTCGTAAAAGGAGGTGCCGGCGATTTCTTTACCGGTTTCGTCGTGATATCGTCAATCGTAAACGAAGCATTCTTACAGGATTCCAAAAAGGCTTCCACCTCTTTCTTATCTTTCAGGCGGCGGTTCAATTCGGCTTTCAACACCGTCGTGCCGTCAGGCAGGATAAAGTTTGCAATCACACGGAAAGCCGCCTCGCTTACAAATTCATTGATCTCCCGCTCCCGTTCCACAATCAGGCGCACAGCCACCGACTGCACACGCCCGGCCGATAAAGCCGGTTTTACCTTACGCCACAAAATCGGTGAAAGTTCGAATCCCACGATACGGTCCAGCACACGACGTGCCTGTTGGGCGTTCACCAAGTTAATATTGATATCGCGTGGTGTTTCAATAGCATGCAGAATGGCATTCTTGGTAATTTCATGAAAGACGATACGTTTAGTATTTTCAGGTTTCAGGCCCAGCACTTCATACAAGTGCCAGGATATAGCCTCTCCCTCACGGTCCTCATCGGAAGCGAGCCATACCTGTTCAGCAGACTTGGCTTCGGATTTCAGTTCGCTGACTAGCTTCTTCTTGTCGGCCGGTATCACGTACTGCGGAGCATAGTCGTGCTCGATGTCAATACTAAACTCTTTCGTCTTCAGATCGCGGATATGACCATAGCTCGACATAACCTTATAATCTTTTCCGAGGAACTTTTCAATGGTTTTTGCCTTAGCGGGTGACTCCACTATTACCAGATTCTTTTGCATAATAACGTCTTATCTTTTTGAAATCGGGTGCAAACTTACACAAAATCCATGATTTATGGGTTATCATTTATGATTTATGATTTAAATTTGCACTTTATCTGCCCAAATCGGCATCTATAATTCATAAATTACAAATCATAAATCTCGAAATGGAAACTATTAAACAACTCATTACCGACGGTAAAACAGACGAAGCTATCCGTTTGTTGGACGAATACATAGAAAAAAACACATCTTCTGATGAAGCGTATTACTTACGTGGCAATGCCTACCGTAAAAAAGGGGATATCCGGCAGGCCCTGAACAACTATCTTACGGCGATGGACCTGAACTCCGACAGTCCCGCACAAATCGCCCACGATCAACTGATTTCAATCATGAACTTCTACAACAAGGACATGTTCAACCAATAAGAAAGGCCGCATCTATCACAGACACAGCCTTTCGATGTTAAATCAAAACTATTATGAATAATAAAAATTTACTTCAATAAAGAGCAGGGACAAAGATTGTCTTTCTCAATATCCTTGAAATAGTTGTATGTACCGACTTTCAGTTCTGCACAAGCAGCCTCGTCGGCAACGATAATACCCTTCGGGTGCATCTGCAAAGCCGTGATAGTCCACATCTGGTTTACCGCACCTTCAACAGCCTGCTGCAAAGCACGGGCTTTGTTATGACCGTTCACCATGATCAGCACCTCTTTTGCATCCAATACCGTAGCAACGCCGACCGTAACGGAAGTCTTCGGAACTTTGTTGACATCGTTATCGAAGAAACGGGAATTGGCGATGATCGTATCGGTTGTCAAAGACTTGACACGGGTACGGGAAGACAAAGAAGAACCCGGCTCGTTGAAAGCGATATGCCCGTCAGGACCGATACCGCCCAGGAACAGGTCCACACCACCGGCAGCTTTCATCTTTGCTTCGTAAGCGGCGCATTCGGCTTCCAGATCTTCTGCGTTTCCATTCAGGATGTTCACATTCTCAGGCTTAATGTCGATATGGCTGAAAAAGTTGTTCCACATGAAAGAATGATAGCTTTCAGGATGGTCTTTCGGTAAACCTACATATTCGTCCATATTGAAAGTTATGATATTCTGGAAAGAGATTACCCCCTGTTTGTTCAGTTCGATCAGATTCTTGTACATGCCCAAGGGAGAAGAGCCTGTAGGCAAGCCCAATACAAATGGTTTCTCTGCCGTAGGATTCGCCTTCTTAATTTTGGCGGCCACATAATTAGCGGCCCACTTTGAAAGTTGCTCGTAATTAGGTTCAATAATTAGTCTCATACGCTTTTTTTAATTTAGTTCTTTCGTTCCTAAAAGTAATACCTTTATTCTTTCTGACCAAGAATTTTCCATTTTCAATTCTCAGTTTTCAATTTCTTGGCCATTTCTTCTCCCAAAGCCCAGCATTCTTCATACTTGTCGGCTTTCAGAGCTTGTTTCTGTTCCACCGGAACACCCACAACTTCCCATTTCATCTTCTCGCCGAATGCCGCCAAGTTTTTCACCGCAGCTCCCGCCCAAGTGAAAGAGCCGAAATAGCCGTAGAGACGATGCTTCACTTCGCGCGTTTCGATCTTATCCAGAATCGATTCGATTTCAGGGAACAGACGGTTACTGTAAGTCGGGCTACCGATAATCAAGCCCTTATACTTGAAAATATCTTTCAAGACATAAGATGCAGGGCTCTTGCTCACATTGTGCATGACGATATTCTTCACCCCGTTCGCGGCCAAAGAAGCGGCAATCGCTTCTGCCATCTGTTCGGTATTGCCATACATGCTGCCGTACACGATCGTCACACCTTCTTCACCTTCATAACGGCTCATACGGTCATAAATATCGATCGCTTTTGCTGCATATTCACGCCACACCGGACCGTGAGTCGAACAGATCGTCCGGATATCCAAAGCCGACAACTTCTGCAAAGCACGCTGTACAGGATTTCCATATTTACCGACAATATTGGAATAATAACGGAGCATTTCCTCCCAATAATGTTCCACATTCATTTCAGAGTCGATCACACCGCCATCCAACGTTCCGTAAGTACCGAAGGCATCGGCAGAGAACAGGATTTTGTCAGTCGAATCGTAAGTGACCATCACTTCCGGCCAGTGCACCATCGGAGCCATATAGAAAGACAGTTGGTGACGGCCCACACTCAGGGTGTCTCCTTCCTTCACTTCATACAATCCCGTCGAGATACCGTGATACCCATTCAACATGCCGAAAGTCTGCTTGTTTCCAATAATCTGGACATCCGGATACTGCTGGCGCAACAAACGGATACTGCCCGCATGATCCGGCTCCATATGATTCACGATCAAAAAATCCAAAGGACGCCCGTCGAGAGCATCCGCTATTTTTTTCAAGAAAATATCGGAATAACACACATCCACCGTATCGACCAGGACCGTTTTCTCGTCCACGATCAGATAGGAATTATAAGATACACCATAAGGCAAAGGCCACATATTCTCAAAAAGAGCTTTTTGCCGGTCGTTTACCCCTACATAGTAAACTTTATCTGCTATTTCTTTTAACTTATACACTTTGAAAATTAAAAATTAAAAGTTGAAAATCAAAAATCAAATCTTCTTCATTCCTTTTCCAAGCCGCATGGCACGCCATACGAAGTAGATACCGGCCAAAACGAACGGAATACTGAGCCATTGCCCCATATTCAGCATCATATCAGCCTCGAACTCTTCCTGATCGTTTTTCAAAAACTCAATGAAGAAGCGCGAACCGAATACGCAAATCATAAATACACCGAAGATAAGCCCCTCCTTCTTCCAGGCATCTTTTTTGAAGTAGAGCCACATACAAATAACGAAAGTCACCAAATAGCTGGCGGCTTCATAAAGTTGTGTAGGATGACTGGGAGCGGTAAAAACGGGAGCTGCTCCTCTTTTCCAAGCATGCAGGTTTTCAATAAAACGAAACCCCCAGGGCAGATCTGTCGGATGTCCGTATATTTCATGATTCATCAGGTTTCCCAATCGGATCATAGCAGCCACAAGGCCGGTAGGGACCACCAGTTTGTCGAATGTCCAAAGCATGCTCCGATGGCTAACCCGCTTAGAATAAAAATAGATGGCGATGATTATACCCAACGTTCCCCCATGACTGGCAAGTCCACCCTCCCAAACCTTCAGAATTTCGAGCGGATTCGCCAGATAATAATCCGGAGCATAAAACAGACAATGCCCCAAACGGGCACCGATAACTGTTCCCAACATCGTATAAATCAGCAGGGAATCGATCCATGCCGGATTAAGTTTCTCTCTTTTCCACATCTTTTCCACGATCTTGTAACCGATCAGGAAACCGATGGCAAACGCCAGTCCGTACCAGCGTATCTCACGCGAACCGATGGAAAAGATGGCGGGGTCAGCCGTCCAGGTAATAAAATCAAGCATAATTATTACATCAATTGATAATTGACAATGGACAACTGGCAATTTAAGAGAATGAGGCTCCTTCCCTAACTGTCAATTATCCACTGTCAATTCATTTAAACCAATTTTTTTATTAAGTCTTCTCTTTCGCCATAAAGCATATCGATCACCGGCAATTCGATCATCGTGTAGGCACCTGGCTGCTGTTTGAAACTTGCACGGGCAACACAAACCAATATCTGGGCAGTAAGAGCCGGGTTGTTGATCTTCATGTCGAATTCGATCAACTGGTTCTGCGTTTTACCGGAAACACCTTTACGAACAAGATTCACGCCATGTCCCATATCTTTCAGGTCGTCCACACAGTCGACCTGGATCACATGCGTTTCGTCGTGCACAAAATAGTCGTCCGCCTTGATGGCAGCAGCTACTTTATCAAAATCATATCCTTCTTCCACTTCGATATAAACCATACGACGATGAACGCCTGTACCCATCGGGATTGTCATGGACAAAGCCGCCTTTACACCTTCGATAGCTTTAACGGCAACGGTATGTCCCATGCTCATGCCCGGTCCGAAATTCGTATATGTAATTCCTTTCGGAACGATCGCCTGCAACAAAGCACGAACGATAGAGTCGCTTCCCGGATCCCATCCGGCAGAGATGACAGCAACGGTATTATGAGCTTTCGCTACAGCATCAAGCGAACGGCGCAGATCGACAATACCTCCGTGGATATCGAAACTATCCACCGTATTGATGCCTAAAGAAAGTATTTCTTTGGCGTAAGTCTCTACGCTACGTGTCGGAGTTGCCAGAACTGCCACATCCACTTTATCCAACTTCGTGATAGTATCAGTGACAGTATATCCTTTCAATTCATCCGGAATATCATTCGGATTACGACGTACAACACCAGCTACTTCAAAATCGGGAGCAGCTTCCAGGGCCTCCAATACATACTTTCCAATATTGCCATATCCAACAATGGCAGCTCTAATCTTCTTCATACTTTAGTTTTTACTTTTTCTTCAGCCACAAAAGTAGTTATAATTAGGGGATTGACAAGAGAGGGGTATGTTGTTTTTGTTTAAAATGAAAAGAGGTTCCCTCATCCTATATCATATAGGATGTTTTTACTATCTTGCTCTCTGAAACAAAAAAAGGAAAATGACGAACAGCAAACTCATATATATCGAAGACGATCAGATCTTAGGGAATTTGATTACACAAGCCTTGGTCGACTATGGATTTGAAATCGATTTCAGGACAACATTAAACGGGCTTCAAGAGAGTTTGGCTTCCATGCTGCCGGACTTACTGATATTGGATATTGAGGTAAACAATCAAAGTTGCCTCGACATTCTTCCCGCTATCCGCTCACAATATCCGCAACTACCGATCATCATAGCTTCCTCACATACGAACGGAGCCAAGATCGTCCGCAGTTATGACGCCGGAGCCAACCATTACATTAAAAAGCCGTATGACGTTACGGAATTGGTATTTCAGATTCAAAACCTATTGCAACAGTCCGAAAAACAGCTGCCTGCGATATGGAAAATCGGCACTTATCAGGTAGACACAGCCAAGCATCTTCTGATTTATCCGGATGAAAGAATTGAAAAATTATTTCCGAAAGAATTTCAGGTTTTGCAAAAGCTATACTCCAATAAAGGACAGGTAGTCACACGCAAACAACTGCTCGAAGAAATATGGGGAAACGATTCGAGTGAAGAAAGCCTGAACAATATTATCTCGCAACTCCGCAAAAAATTCATGCAGGATAAATGTATTAGCATCCAAACATATCCATGTATCGGATATCAACTGGATTTCTGACGGACAACCCAACCGGGAGAAACCGAACCCGATCCAGCCTCTCCCGGTTGTCAAATCCGCCCATCAGAAATGAAACCGTACTCCGGCGTCAAAGTGCAAACGAAAGATTCCGGTATGCTCCTCATCTCCATAACCCGCATAGTCCTGCTTCGGCAAAGAGCCGCCGATGTATCCAAGGTTTGCTCCGATCCCGACATGATCAGACAGATAATATTCCGCTCCAAACAGGAAATCATATCCCACACCCGAAAGAGAAGCGCTCGTGCCTTTCGCCGACTCCCGATACTTGAAATAGCCGATACCGAATTTTTCCTCAATCCCCCAACAGCCTACTTTTTGTTTCATCACAAACTGAGGCGCCACGTATGCAAGCCCCACTTTGACATCCACATTCGAATAGGCATAGGACGACTTATAGCCCGAATACATCAACCCGGCTCCAAAGCCGCTCCTTGACACCCAATCATAGCCTAATTGCCAATCCATACCGTTCTTGGGATTGCCCGATGCACCCGACGGTAAATAATACTTACTGGTTATAAAAGCATACCCGACATTAGCATAGAACGTGCTGTGCCGGAAAGCACTTTTAGCCACACTGGTGGTATTTTTATCACCAACCGGAGCAGACAAATCGGCAACCGTCCCCGTTTCCCAATTTGCCGTGTCGCCGATCCAAAGCATATCGCCGGCGATCTGATGGCAACTGCTACCCAGTAGCGACGGCTTCCGGTGATCCGTCAATGCCAAAGCATTTCCGCCACTCTTCGCCGTCTCCTGTTTGGCCAACGCCACAACCTGCTCGTAGTTACACTTGGTGGATGCCCCGCCATCCACCACTCGTACACTTCCGATCCGCTCTGCCGTCTCCGGCACGGTTTGCCCGACTCCATACAAATGGACTTCATCCGCAACAACACGGGATGGATATTTCTTTTCTATGTGTGTCAACACTTTGGGGGCGCAACTGCCTAAAAGAAGAGGCAGAAGCAAAGAAAAAATCAACATTTTCATTCTTGATTATATTTTTTAATTAATCAAATATTATTTGTGACATAGGCTTCACGAATTGCAACATATATTTCCCCACAAAACTCAAAGCCCATACCGTTCTCCCATGCTGTCTCTTATACACATCTCCGAGCCCACGAGACGCTAC
>OJPE01001150.1_pt1 | contig 9470 bp, 9 predicted proteins | sample 1598351 | NCBI WGS metagenome assembly OJPE01 (sample SAMN03922475, study PRJEB24848) | human gut metagenome | isolation source: stool sample | host: Homo sapiens | place: Germany | collected 2010-11 | reverse complement strand
TTACCAATATTCTGGATGAAAAAGAAGTTGTAGAAAAAGTATTTGATATTAAGGAACGAAGTGCTGATATTTACGAACATTCCATCAGTCTGAGTTCTCTCGCTATCCTGACGGCACTTCGGATGAATGTGGATAAGCAGGTAATTCATGATATCGGTGTAGGATGCCTGCTGCATGATATTGGACTTCGATATACGACTTTGGATTATGAAGGGAAATCCATGGAAGATATGAATCCGGAAGCATTGGCAGAGTATAAGAAACATCCGGTATATGGATATACTTCTGTAAAAGATGAGGAATGGATTTCAGATGAAGTAAAAAAAATCATCCTGTATCACCATGAGAGACTGGACGGATCCGGATTTCCGCTTCGACTCAAAGAAGCGGAGATTCCACTTTCCTGTCAGATTGTAGCCGTATGTGATGCCTTTGATGAAATGATCTGTGGTATTGCCCAGAGACGTAGCAGAGTCTATGAAGCAGTAGAATATTTAAAAAGCTTTAAAAATGTGAAATATAATGGTAAAATAGTAGACGCGTTTTTAAGTTTTACAGCAGTCTATCCCGCCGGAAGTCATGTACTGACTAACGACGGAGAAGAAGCCATCGTGGTATCTCAGAATAAAGATTTCCAGGATCGTCCCATAATCCGGATCATCCGCGATAAGGATGGACGGAAATTACAGGAAGAGAGAATCGTGGATCTTGTAAAGGTTCTGAATGTATATATTGAAAAAGGATTAGAATAATGCTGCATACATATATGTCAGCAGAATGGAGGAAGTCATGATAGACATTAAATTTTTAAGAGAAAATCCCGAGGTAGTCAAGGAGAACATCCGAAAAAAATACCAGGATGAAAAGCTCCCTCTGGTAGATGAAGTGATTGCACTGGATACCGAGAGCAGAAAGGCAAAGCAGGAGGCAGATGATCTGCGTGCTTCCAGAAACCGTATCTCCAAAGAGATCGGTGCACTGATGGGTCAGGGCAAGAAGGAAGAGGCAGAAGCCAAGAAGGCAGAAGTAGCTGTCGGTGCAAAGCGCCTGGCTGAACTCGAAGCTTCCGAGACCGAACTGCAGGAGAAGATCACCAAGATCATGATGGTCATCCCCAACATTATTGATGAGTCCGTTCCTATCGGTAAGGATGACAGCCAGAACGTAGAGATCGAGAAGTTTGGTGAGCCCATAGTTCCTGATTTTGAGGTTCCTTATCATGCAGATATTCTGGATCGTCTGAACGGTCTGGACAAGGAGAGCGCAGGACGTACCAGTGGTAACGGTTTCTATTACCTGATGGGCGATGCTGCAAGAATCCATTCTGCAATGATCAGCTACGCAAGAGACTTCATGATCGACAAGGGATTCACTTATTGTATCCCTCCTTTCATGATCCGCAGCAGCGTAGTAAACGGTGTTATGAGCTTCGCAGAAATGGAAGCTATGATGTATAAGATCGAAGGTGAGGATCTGTACCTGATCGGTACTTCCGAGCATTCCATGATTGGTAAGTTCAAAGGACAGATCGTAGATGAGAAGAGCCTGCCTATTACCATGACTTCTTATTCCCCTTGCTTCCGTAAGGAAGTAGGTTCTCACGGAATCGAGGAGAGAGGTGTGTACCGCGTACACCAGTTCGAAAAGCAGGAAATGGTAGTACTGTGTAAGCCTGAGGATTCCATGGACTGGTACAACAAGATGTGGTCCTACACCGTAGAATTCTTCCGCAGCCTGGATGTACCCGTTCGTACTCTGGAGTGCTGTAGTGGTGATCTGGCAGATCTGAAGGTAAAATCCTGCGACGTAGAAGCATGGAGCCCCAGACAGAAGAAGTACTTTGAGGTTGGTTCCTGTTCTACCCTGGGTGATGCACAGGCAAGACGTCTGGGTATCCGTACCAAGGGTGAAAACGGAACTTATCTGGTACACACACTGAACAATACCGTACTGGCTTCTCCCAGAGGACTGATCGCATTCCTGGAGAACAACGTAAATGAGGATGGCAGCGTGAACATTCCTGTTGCTCTGCGTCCTTACATGGGTGGCAAGGAGAAAGTCCTGCCTAAGAAATGATAGAATAACTCTCAACCATGCAAAGTATATATACTGCTTGCAGGAAAGATATACTTTGTATGAAGGGAGTGAATGAAACCGCAGACAGAAAGAGGGTGATGTTTTGCATAAATATATGAGATCTATCGGGTTCAGTGAATATACGGACCGTAAGAAATTAAAAGAATTACTGACAGACGTGATCATGAATTCCGATCATCGCGCATATACCATGAATCAGGAGGGTATCCTTCTGGGTGAATTCAGCAAAAATCACACCGCAACCAGAGGAGCCATAGAATCCGGTACCTTTGGTGTGGCTGTCTGTGGAGAATTTGATGATAACGATAAGTTTATCTATGAATATTATTATCCGTATCTGACGGGAAGCGGCATTACTTCTTATGAAGATGTCTCTGTGGAACGTCATGCGGAGAAGGATTCCTATGCTGGTATCTGCGATGATATCAAGGTGGGAATCTCTTTAATTTTCTATCTGCGGAACCGGATTCCCTACATCAAGGCTCAGAGTACCGGAAAATTACCCATCCGCGGTACCACACTGACCTTATCCGGCCTGTCCCTGACCGGAAGTATCCTGTTACCCATCAAAAAAGATGAAGAACAGGTCCTCCGGGTAAAAAAAGACTCCGCCAATCGTAACAAACTTCTGGCAGCTGCCAGACAGGGAGACGAAGATGCTATTGAGACCCTGACGCTGGAAGATATGGATATGTACACCACCATTTCCCGCAGGATCCAGAAGGATGATATTTTCAGTCTGGTGGATACTTATTTTATGCCCTACGGCGTGGAGTGCGACCAGTACTCTGTACTAGGTGAGATTACGGAACTTCGTCTGGCAACCAACGATGTCACGGGAGAAAAGGTATATATTCTTACGATTCTGTGCAATGAGTTATCTTTTGATGTATGTATCAATGAAAAAGATATCTACGGAGAACCTCAGGTGGGACGCCGTTTCAAGGGTGTCATCTGGTTACAGGGGTATATTAATTTTCCCGAGGAATAAGGTTGCAAAATAACAATATTTTCGGTATACTAACAATTGTGCATATGTTCCTATAGTTAAATGGATATAGCAAGCGCCTCCTAAGGTTGTGCTCTACCAGCTGCCTTACGGGGAAAAGTGATCGTTGCCAGTCTCAATTTAATATAAGTCTCTGTAGCTCAGCAGGATAGAGCGTTCGCCTCCTAAGCGAAAGGCCGTGGGTTCGAATCCCGCCAGGGACGCCAGCAAACACGCCGAAAACCTTTGATTTATCAGGGTTTTCGGCTTTTCTTATTTCTGCGGCTTTTGTGGCTTTTTTGCAAAAAACCTTGGTTTGCTAACATTTGCTAACGAGATTTGGCCTTTTGCTAAGAAAGGCGGTAAGTCAGAGGTTCGATTTTTACCAAAGGAACTTGCAAACATTTGTTAGCAGAAATTAGAGGAAGTTGCAAACAAAATCGCGAATTTGCTAACATCGCTCAAAAATGCTTTCAGAACCTTGCTAACAAAAAAAGTGTTTGGTCACTGTGCAAAGTGGTTCAAACGAAGAAAACCTCTCACAAAGTGAGAGGCGTTCTTCTGAGGGAGGGACTTTATAAAGCTTTTGCCAGCTGCTTGAGCAGTGCGGCAGTTTCGGGATTTTTAAGCAGTTCCAGTATCTTCGCTGCATCACTTTCATCACTTTCAGTGACGGCAGTATCCGCAGTTTTAGGCTCTGTATCTTCAACAGGGTCAGGAGTCTTGGATGAGTAAAATGCTTCCTCCAATCGCTGAGCGTTTATGCAGCGATCCTCGTCGATGATGTGAGAGTAGACATCTGCAACCATTTTTACCTGAGCATGACCAGAGTCGCCCTGGACGGATTTCATATCGCCACCATTGAGTTTCAGCTTGTAGGTGATACTGGAGTGACGGAGAGAATGGAATACAACATGAGGCAGTCCGTTTTCTTTGATAAGTTTATTGAAAGCACGGTTAATCACCTGGCTTTCCATCGGACGGCCATTGCTGGAGCAAAAGACCAGGTTATTGTCGATGTATTCATCTCCAAACAGATCCATCAGCTCATCAATTTCTTTTTTTCTCTCTACCAGCATATAGGCAACTGTTTTCGGCAGGTACACGCGGCGAATACTGGTTTTGGTTTTAGGCTCTTTCAGGACCAGAGCAGTATGGGTACTGGCTATGCAAGGTGGAAACTTCTTAATAACACCTTTGTCGCTCAAATCGTCCAATGCACCTCGTGTAACCCGTTGCAGCTCTTTGTTGACGAATATATAAGCTGAACCATTTTCTATGCTCTGTGGTGCAATATCAATGCAGTCCCAGGTAAGGCCCAGCATTTCACCAATGCGTAAAGAGCAGGAGAACGCCAGATTTAAGGCAAGGGAGAGGATAGGATCATCACAGACTTCCATAGCCTTGCTCAGCGTTTCGGCAGTCCATATATCCCGTTCTTTATGTTCTTCTTTGGGAAGTGTCGCATTCAGGACAGGGTTACGGCTGATTAGTTCCCAACGCACCGCCTGATTAAAGGCACTGCGAAGTAGCTTGTGAATTTCTCTTACTGTATGCGGGGTCAGATATTCGCTTGTGGGTTTGCGGTTGTTGACGCTTACCGTTTTCACAGAGAGCAGATCACGGTAATACTTATCCATCATCCTTGGAGTGATGTCGGATAGTAACATATCTCCGATAATAGGAGTTATGTAGTTTCTCGCCAGACCACGGCGGCTTTCATATGTTGACATTGCCCAGGTATTTACACCATAGATGGACATATATTCATCGAGCAGATCGTTCAGGGTCTTTGCCGTAGGAATAAAGAAGGTTCCAGAGTCCTGCTCATACTCAATTTGCTTTTTTCGTTTTTTTGCTTCTGCATTTGTGCTGAAGGTTTCCCAACGCTGTCTGCGTTTTCCGTTTTCATCTGTGTAATCATACACCACAGAATATTTGCTTTTACGCTTCACGATAGATGCCATTTTCATTGCTCCTTTCTGAGATTTTCACATAATGAGTTTGCTTTTGATACCAGGCTTCAAAACTGCTGGTAATGATACGAATTCTTCGATCAATCAAGGTCGTCTCAAAATAGCCCCTTTTAACAAGGTCATAAGCTGTGCCAGATTTCAGCCCCAAAAGATCCGCCATTTCCGGAACTGACATCGTAGTATGCCTCCATTTCTCTCCGGGCGGTGTACCATCCACTTTTTTATAGTGGAACTGGCCGGCATACCAATCTTCAAAGCTATCCAGCATAACTCTCATTCGTCCGGCCACTTGAATTGTTTTGAAATAGTTCTTTTTAACCAACCAGTAGGATTCTACTTTACCAAGCCCAAGCATTTTGCCCATCTCTGGTACAGACATACTGGTCTTTACTCTTCGTTTTTGCATGGCTTTTGCCTCCTCTATAAAGTTTTTCTTGCTATGGCCTCATTGTAAGAGAAAGCAGAAAAAAAGTTAAGGATGTCGATTTGGAGATCGGCATCCTTGACAAATCATTCATCTGCGTGATCCAGCCAGTCATCAAAGCTCTTTTTGGAAATGCGGATATGACCGCCGACTCTGACGCTGTGGAATACACCCTGTTTTACCAGATTATATGCTGTGGGACGACTGATACCCAGAATGTCCTGAATCTCATCGACCGTATAGGTTCTTTTGTCATAGCTGACAGGATTTTGTTCATTAAAGCGGTTCAATTCCGCAATTCTTGCTTCAAACATAAAAACGCCTCCTTTATCCGGTAAGTGGCCTTACGGAGCCTCCATTTCCTCCGGAATATGAATATGAATATCTAAACTAACTTGCAGAGCATCATCAATCGCTCTCATTTCTTCGCGAGATACGCGCCCAATGTACGATAAAACACGCCTTTTATCAATCGTTTTAATTTGCTCCAGCAGAACAACAGATTTCAGTCCAAGCTCTGGAACGCTCTCCAGTGCATAGTGTGTGGGCAGCTCCTTTTTCTTAATCCATTTACTGGTGAGTGGAGCTACGATCAAAGTGGGGCAGAAAAAATTCCCCACATTGTTTTGAAGAACCAGGACAGGACGGGTGCCGCCTTGCTCTGATCCAAAATAAGGGTTCAAATTGGCATAATATAAATCCCCACGCTTATAAATCCAATCTTCTTTCATGTTCATCCTCCTATGTTTTGAGATTTGATTATGTAAGAAGGAGGCTCTGCAAATTACAGAGTCTCCTTCAATTTAGCGCCTGTTTTATCCCTTACTTGTCCACGACACCCCAGGGATTTGGGTAATCATTAAGCCGCAGGTGGCTGGCCTGCTTCTCAGGAGTTTCACCTCCACTTCGTTTGGTCTTACCCATGGCCTGCGACGGTTATTATCACGCTCGGACTATGGCTGTAAGAGAGCTTTCCTCCTTGTTATGCCATGACCGGATGCCATCCGATGTATTCCAGCCTGATATATTTCTGATAAACCGAAAACTCATCTATACAGCAAAAATGGGTTGGCCTGTTATGCGAGTGGCAGCTCTCAGAAAATATACCGCTGATGTAGCGGCTATTACGCCCAAAGAGGATCAAACTTAATGATTCGTATATGAGGTTGTCAAGGTGCAAGTGAAAGGATTTCCCTCTCACTTGCTACTGCCACTTTTTTAGAAAATCGCAACCAACTTTTTTATTTTTTCTTCAATTTTTTTCAATCGCTTATCTGCGGCTTGCCGAGTAATACCATATCGTTGGGCTAAACAAGTTGCATTTGGTATTTTCATTTCATAATAGGACAATATAAAATCTCGTTCTGCTGGACTCAGTTTCAATAGAGCTTGGTGTAAATCCTCAAGAAGTAAATTCTGAATAGCTTGTTCCGCAGTATCAACAGATTCATCCACAAACAAATCTGTATCCTGATAACCTTCCTCTGTGCCGTCACGATCTCCCACATGAGAAGCCGGGAATATAGAGCGACTTTTCTCATGTTCCTGGAGATAGCGGCTGTGGCGGTCCTCCTGTTGGTATTTTTCAAAATCTTTGCGAGAACATTCCATGATAATGCGGTCATCTTCATCACGGAACATTTTGACTGTTTCAACAAAAAAGCGCCCAGTAAAGCAACCATTGCGGCGTGCCTTACTGAACGCTGAAAAACTGATTTCCTCCCATTCCTGTGGGCTGTTATTTTTCCAAATGAATACTCTCGTCATATCCTTTCCTCCGTTCAAATTCTTGGTAGTCAGCGAATTTGAACGGTGTCATGGATATTTTGCTATGTACGCCTCCCAGCGCATACCGGCCTCCTAATACCGGGCAAAGAAAAAGGCCGGAAGTGTTTTCACCTCCAGCCATGTTCCTGCCGCCATATTGCAGCAGGAATGAAAAAAGCCCGGTTAATGCCGGGCCTTATGTAGAAAAGTATTCAATTTAGCGCATTCCTGCCACTATAACAAGTATAGCAGGTCGGAAGTCGGAAGGGAGTAGGGATTAGGTCGGGGATTTGTCGGGATTTAGTCGGGATTTAGTCGGGGCAGCTCCTCCAGGACTTCTGGAATAGAATATCCAAACAAGCAAACAGAAAATAAATAGATGGCTTCTCGTTTTCGGTCATAAAAGACACTGCGCTCTATATTTAGTTCTTCCAGCAATTCTTTCTCTGTACTGTTGAACCGATAGATAAATTGCTTAGTCAAAATTTCATAGTAAAGTTCTCCTCGATCCGGATACCGTTTCAGACGAAGGAGTGCACGGTCAATAATATTGACTAGCATTTGATTTTGAACAAGGCAGCAAACTTTTTCTTCAAAGGCTTGCAGTTCAATATCTGGTGCAAAATTTTCAAGATAGCAGAGGCCAGACTCTATATCTTGTTCTCCCATAATCCAAGCAGTTTCTTGTAATTCTTCTGCCCGTTCACTCAGAACCCAGACTACATCACGGTAAATCTTTAGAATCAGCTTACTTCTATGAAACGCAGCGTCGCTGTTAAGCCCCAAAGCTGTTAGCCTGCTGTTACATTTTTGGATTGTTGTGCTTTCTTTTCTCATAGAACATCCCTCCTTGTTCGCAATATTGCGAACATATTAGGTACAAAATAGCATAGCAGAGGAGCGTGAGAGAGGGCAGTGCCTCTCTCTATTCCCCCATTTGGTTATATCAGGTTTCTGGATTTTAGACGAATCTGCATTGCTTGCTTGGAAACCTCAAAAATATTTGCCATTTCAGCAATGAGCTGTTCATCTGTCCGGCCTATTTTAAGCCGGTAAAAACATTTTTTGATCTGCGGTAAAGGCATCAGCAGAGCAGAAGCCAGAGTATCCGCCTGACGCTCAATTATGCCATGACTTTCGTCGGAAGAAACATTTCCGTTATAAGCAGCAACATCTCCAGTACCAGAGTACAACTTCTTATGTAGTACCCAATGAGCCAGCTCATGGGCACAGGTAAAACGGAGCCGCCCTAATTTTGACGGATCACAAAGCCGTTCATCAATTAAGATTGTACCGGCTCTTACTGCAATCATTCGATACTGTCTCTGTATCTGGTCATATAAGACAACAGCACCGTCATCGAAAATTGTTTCCCCTAATATCTTGGGGTTTTTTCTTAGTGTATGAAACTCCAGGATTAGATCAAACTTTGTCTCGATAATGGTTTCGATTGGCACAGGACATGGTTGCCCGGATAGCAGAGAGGGATCATATTCCATCAGGATTTTTCGCCCTACTGCCTCGATTGCTTCTGTACGGATTTGTGGAATTGACAAAGCTCTCCCCCCTATCGTTTACGCTCCTTTAGCATTTTCATAAATGTCTGCCATTCTTCATCGGTAGCATCTACTTCTTTTGCCACACGCAAGGCTGCCCGAACAATATCTTTTTCCATGATATAGTCTGGCAAATCAGCAGATACTGTATTGCGTGATTTTGCAGCCAGATCCAAAAGCAACTCATGTTCTGATTTATCCAAATTCAGAAAGGCGGAGATGCGTTCCACAAAATCTCCATTGGGTGCAGGACGGCGGCTTTGCTCAATATCACACAGATAACCGTAAGCAATATTCAAATGCTTGGCTGTATCGCGTAAATTGAATTTGTGCGCCTTGCGTTTCTCGGCTATAAATGATCCAAAAGTTATATTGCCCACAGCATTCACCTCTCATTTGTTCGACGAACTGCGAACATCTTGCTTATATTGTATATCGAACATCTGTTCACTTCAAGGATAAAAATTTCATTTGAAAAGAGGTGTTAAAAATCAATAACACCTCTTTTGCGCTATATAAATTCCTGAGCGATTTGCTGCATTTCCGTAATGCACTCTTTGGGAGAGAGAATTTTTATTTTCCCTTTGAATTTGAATATCCAGCCATAAAAAGTTCCACTGGGGTTCACTTCAATTTTGGCTGTGAAGTGCGCGTCATCATAT
>OJPE01001116.1_pt1 | contig 9688 bp, 6 predicted proteins | sample 1598351 | NCBI WGS metagenome assembly OJPE01 (sample SAMN03922475, study PRJEB24848) | human gut metagenome | isolation source: stool sample | host: Homo sapiens | place: Germany | collected 2010-11 | reverse complement strand
ACCGGTTTCATTTCACCGTGACGACGTTCCATGTTCATCATCATTGTGATAGGCACACCACCTGCAATCCATTCTTCGGCAGGAGCAGTAGTGTTACGTACAGAAGACATATAACCGGTCTTGCCGTTGGCAATCAACATAGAAGCGGTGTAACCCAACGAGTAGCAATAGTCAGCATCGAAGTTTGACGGAGCAGCGCAACGGCCTTCGTAACCGAAGAAGTGATGCTGAGCGGCAAATTTACCTACATACTTGCCTTCTTCTTTCCACTGAGCCAATTTAACGGCTACCATATCAGACAACAGCTTTTCTGTTTCAATCAGTGATACCTGTACGTTTCCGTGCGGGTCACGATCCAAAGTAAGCTGACGTGCAACGCCTTCGGGCAGAGAAGCATAGATTTCCGAGTTTTCCTTAGAAAGCTTGGAGATGATATATTCACGTTGGTGAGATTTCTTGATCAATGCGAACTCTGATGCGTTAGCAGCCAGGAAGTCGTTCAATTCAGCGATCAATCTCTTCATTGCGGGGATGAATTCGATCAAACCTTCAGGTATCAACACTGTACCGAAGTTATTGCCTTGTGCAGCACGGTTAGCCACCACCTGAGCAATGTAAGTAACCACATCATCCAATGACATATTCTTCTCTTCCACTTCTTCTGAAACGATACATACGTTAGGTTGAACCTGCAAAGCACATTCCAAAGCGATATGAGAAGCCGAACGTCCCATCAGCTTGATAAAGTGCCAGTATTTGCGGGCAGAGTTACAGTCACGCTGAATGTTACCGATTACTTCAGAGTAAGTCTTACAAGCCGTATCAAAACCGAAAGAAGTTTCAATCATCTCGTTCTTCAAGTCACCGTCGATAGTCTTCGGACAACCGATAACCTGAACACCGCAGTTCTTCGCAGCATAGTATTCTGCCAATACACAAGCGTTTGTGTTTGAGTCATCACCACCGATAATTACCAATGCCTTGATGCCCAATTCCTTGATGATTTCCAGACCTTTATCAAACTGTTCTACCTTTTCCAGTTTGGTACGTCCCGAACCGATGATATCGAAACCACCGGTATTGCGGTATTCGTCGATAATATCGGAAGTCAGTTCCATATAATTATGGTCTACCAAACCACCGGGGCCCAGAATGAAACCATACAGTTTGCTGTCCTTGTTCAATGCTTTGATACCGTCGAACAAACCGGAAATAACATTGTGTCCGCCGGGAGCCTGTCCACCAGACAAGATGACACCTACGTTGATGGCAGGCATATTGACAGCTTCGCCTTCAACGAACTGAATCAACGGCATGCCGTAAGTGTTAGGGAACAAGGCTTTGATAGCTTCCTGGTCAGCAACTGACTGTGTAGGTTCACCTTCCTTTACTTTTACAGCGCCTTTCAACGCTTTAGGAAGTTTGGGCTGATAAGCAGCTCTGGCAATTTGTAATGCACCTTTTAGTCATATTCTATTATTCTATTTAAAGGTGTATAATTTCATTTATAATTCATGTGCAAATTTCGTTCTTTTTTCGCAAATATGAAAACGTATACAAATAAAAATATTACCTTTACCGCGAATTTAGAATTATGTATTAACTTAAAACATTACATTTATGGCAAGTAGAAGAAATTTAAAGAAAAAAATAACCAATATAGCAAGTGATTTGTTTTTAGTCAGTTTGATGGAAGGTGTTAACCGTGAAGTAGTTTGCAACTCTGTACACAATGTGATCAAACTGATTATACGCATCAGTCACACTGAACCGGGTAACGTAAAAGGTTTCTACAAGAAACTGAATGAGGATTTGAACAAAGAAATAAAAGTGGTTGCAGACGAACTGGCTAAAGCTACAAAAGCATAAGATTTAAGGAATGAAAAAAGCTATTTGTGGTTTTATCTACTACAAACTATTGGGATGGAAGACTAAAGTATCCGTTCCCGATTATGACAAATATATTATCTGTGCCGCACCGCATACCACCAATTGGGATTTGTTCATAGGCAAACTGTTTATGGGAGCTATAGGTCGCGAAACCGGTTTTATGATGAAAAAAGACTGGTTCTTCTGGCCTCTAGGCCCTATTTTCCGCTGGATGGGAGGGATTCCCGTAGACCGTAGCCGCAAGACTTCATTGGTGGACCAGATGATTAAGATTGCCAAATCGAGTCAAAAATTCCATCTGGCTATCACTCCGGAAGGAACACGCAAAGCCAATCCCAATTGGAAGAAAGGGTTTTACTATATTGCGCAAGGGGCCGGTCTGCCTATTATTCTGGTAGCTATCGACTACGAGAAGAAATGCATCACAGCCGAAAAGGTAATACATCCCAGCGGTGACTTGGACAAGGATATGCGTGAAATCAAATTGTATTATAAGAATTTCAAAGGCAAATATCCTGAAAACTTCAGCATCGGAAAAGTAGAATAACCCTTCCGTTGTAGTTCTTCAGATATGAAAACACTGATTATGCGGATTGTATTTTCACCCGCATAATCAGTGTTATTTGTATCTATTCTCTTGCTATACTCTCATCCCCATCCTCAAAATTATTCTTCTCTATCTTCACATTCCGGGTGTGAAGCAAGCGGAAACGGGATTTGTTATGATGAAAAGCCGGATAATCCGTATTCTGGCGGATCACATTGTTAAAAAGGACAGGGCGGTCAAAGGTTTCAAAATAGTTATCTTCAATCACTACTCCTTTTTCTCCTTTTCCACCATGGAAATATTTTTTCTGATGCTCCAAATCGGGAATCTCCGGATAAATAGAGATAACAGCTTCCGTAAACTGGAACATATTAGTCAATGCGTTGATAAAACGATTGTTACGAATCAGCACATTCCGGCAAGCTCCCGTTTCAAACCAGCCGTTACAATCACCGCACAGCAATATGGCTGTTCCTGATGTATGATCAAACAGGTTACGCTCTACCACCGTTTTCAGGGGAGTGCTGAACAGCGTACCGCGTGCACGGTTGTTACGAATGACATTATCCGCAAAATAAACTTCCGGACACCAGGACAGGTTTTCAATGCCGAAACCTTCTTTATCCGTAATCTCCGCATCCAAAGGCTCGGCAAAAGTGATACGATATTCTTTTGCACCTTTCACCGTATCTTTGTCATTGGGCAGGATTTCCTTCACCCGGTTCTTTCCACCGGTCAGTTCCATGGTGGCGGAACGTACAAATTGTACTTCATCGCCATTCACACCCCATTCGAATCCGTATGCTTGCGGATGCATGTATCGGGCAATCACCGTATGGTCATCAAGGCGTTGCTTGATTTTCAAATAAGTACCATGTACATTAATCGCATCATCCATCATTCCTTCATACAACCCGTTGCGAGAATCAATCTTCCCCCGGCAACTGGAGAAATGGGTAGCATCCGCCTGCGTGGTAAAGTAACGCGGATCCTTATCGCCACGAAGGCAAACGCTGAATTCATCCAACGTGATATTTTCACATAACTGGGCCAGCAGTCCCATACCTTCGGCATAATGCACTTTCACATTCTGCAAACGGGTGTCTTTATCATTGGACAAGAATATACCCGGAGCAGGACGATAATAAGTACGAAGAGCCACCACTGTCCCCGGTTTCAACCGGGCGTCTTTCCATTGAGGAGCATGGTAGACACGTGGAGAAACTTCTTTCACCCCTTCCATAGGACACCATAAGTCACTGGTGCGGTATACCAGACGCTTTGTCTTTTCTTCAAAAGCAATTCCTCCCTGGGGAGCACTGGACCAGCCTTCACCGTATGCTTCGAAAAAACCTTTCTCATTGATACGGCATTTCACCCATGCGGCAGGTTCAAAAGTAATTCCCTCCTCTCCGCTTTCCAATATCTTGACCTGAGCAATATGAGGAGTCTCAAAATCTATGCTGAAATTACGCAAAGTACAATTCTCTGAACGAAGCAGAGAAAGTGGAAGCATACGTCCATGAAAAATAAAATCGGCGCCCTGTCCGTCCACCGTCAGCCCCTTCCAATCCTCCAAAGGGAAACCTACCGTTTTCGGATTGTCCTGATCATGATTGGAAATATAATACTCACGGACAGCCGCCCCTTCAGGATGGAAATCGTAACGTCCGGATTCAAAAAGCAGGGTGACCTTATCACCCAAAGCAACTTGAGACTTGATGTCTTGTAACGCCTTCTGCAATTTGGGTGAAAGATTCTCGTGTGTGTCCGGTACCAGACCATAATTTCGCATTTCGACTACCTTACTTCCGGCAAAAGCGGAAACAGCCAGCCATACGAAGCAGAAATTAAAGATAATTCGTTTCATTTAGGTTCATTATAGATTAGTTAGAATGACAAAACTAACAAAAATTCCTAACTTCGCAACCATAAATAAAGAAGAAAACAACATGAAAAAGATATTTTTGTCCTTCCTGCTGGTAATGGCAGGAATATCACACACTTTGGCACAAGGGTTAGATGGTAATGTGGAACAACGTCTAAAAGATTTTTTCACCCGGTACGAAACATCTTATGCCAACATAGGTAAATGTAAATTAGACCGTTATGAAGTAAATCATGACAAAAAAAGACTGAATGTATATGCCAGCCCCAGCTTCGGCTACCAACCGTTTACACCCGAAAAGACAGAAGCTATCTACCGGTTACTTAGACAAAGCCTACCCGGTCCTGTAAATTATTACGATATAACCATCTATGCCGATGGCAAATCAATCGAAGACCTGATTCCCAACTATCTGAGGAAGAAACAGGACAAAAGCCGCTTATGGCAACGGACAGATTATAAAGGTGAACCATGGGTAAAAAATATTTCCCGCCCCTTTACTGCCGGCAAAGGACTGGAAGGCAGACACATCGCCCTTTGGCAAAGCCACGGAAAATATTATAAAAAGGACAAGGGATGTTGGGAATGGCAACGTCCCCGCCTGTTCTGTACCACAGAAGACTTGTTCACCCAATCATTCGTCATACCTTATATTATACCCATGCTGGAAAATGCGGGAGCCATAGTTTATACCCCTCGTGAACGTGACTGGCAACGCAATGAGGTGATTGTGGATAATGATACCCATCCCCAAGGTTGCATCTATCAGGAGATAAAAAGCCGGAAAGGTAAATGGAAAACCGCCCCCACCCCGGCATTCGCTCAAAAACGATTGGTTTACCGGGACGGACAAAATCCTTTTGAAGAAGGTACAGCCCGCTTTGCCTCCACCGAGAAAAAACCGGAAAAAGCCTTTGCACAATGGATTCCCCATATTCCCGAAACAGGAAAATATGCCGTCTATGTGACTTATCAGACTTTACCCGGAAGTGTGAGTGACGCTAAATATCTGGTTTTCCATAAAGGGGGTGTCACCGAATTTCTGGTCAACCAACAAATAGGGGGAGGAACCTGGGTTTATCTGGGCACTTTTGAATTCGACAAAGGAACCAACGATTACGGTATGGTGGTACTAAGTAATGAGAGCAGACAAAAAGGAGTGGTATGCGCCGATGCCGTCCGTTTTGGCGGAGGAATGGGAAACATATCGCGCGGTGGAAAAACCAGCGGCCTGCCCCGTTATCTGGAAGGGGCACGCTATGCCGCACAATGGTCGGGTTTTCCTTATTCGGTTTACAGTCCCAGCGAAGGTAAGAATGACTATACCGATGATATAAACGCCCGCAGCCGGATAATAAACTATCTCAGCGGAAATTCTGTGTACAATCCAAAGGAGAAGGGATTGGGCGTTCCTTTTGAAATGACCTTGGGAGTGCACAGCGATGCAGGTTTTTCCAAAGAAGATGATTTAATAGGCACGCTGGGTATCTATACCACCGATTATAATAATGGTGAACTGAACGCCGGTATCTCCCGTTATGCTTCCCGCGACTTGGCGGACATGGTACTGACCGGTCTGCAACAGGATATCTCCGCCCAATTCGGTATCCGGTGGCAACGCCGCAGCCTGTGGAACCGCAATTACAGCGAAACCCGTCTGCCTGCCGTTCCCTCGATGATTCTGGAACTCCTCTCCCACCAGAACTTCGCCGATTTGAAATTGGGGCACGATCCGCGTTTCAAGTTTACCGTAGGACGTTCTGTTTACAAATCCATACTAAAATACCTGAGTACCATGCATGGGACGGATTACGTAGTCCAACCTTTACCGGTAAATAACTTTGCCATTCACTCCGGAAGTAGGAAAAACACCTTCCAACTAACTTGGCAAGCGGTAGACGACCCGTTGGAACCGACTGCCAAAGCTCAACAATACATAGTCTATACCCGTCTGGGACATGGTGGATTTGACAATGGAACGTTAGTACGCGGTACTGAATATACCTTCGAAGCCGAACCGGGACTGGTATATAGTTTCAAAGTAACCGCAGTCAACAAGGGCGGAGAAAGTTTTCCTTCCGAAATCCTGTCAGCCTATCAGGCAAAGAAAAGTAAAGGAACAATCCTGATAGTCAACGAATTCGACCGTTTAAGCGGACCTGCTACCGTAGGATCTCCTTTCTTGCAAGGCTTTGACTTGAATACGGATCCGGGAATACCTTATATAAATACACCCGCCTTCTGCGGAACGCAACAAAGCTTCGACCGCAGCCGCATAGGACGGGAGACTAAAGACGGGCTGGGATATAGCGGCAGCGAACTGGAAGGAATGTTGATAGCCGGAAATACTTTCGATTATCCGTTCATTCATGGAAAAGCCATCCAGGCAGCCGGAGGATACTCTTTTGTATCGTGTAGTGATGAAGCCGTTGAAAATGGTTTTGTCCGGCTGGCAGATTACCCCATTACAGACCTGATATTCGGAGCCGACAGGCGTCCTTTCTCCCACACATTGCAACAGTTGCTCACAACCTATTGTCAAGGAGGCGGCAACCTGATGCTCAGCGGCTCGTATATAGGAAGCAACATGAACAGTCCCACAGCACTGAACTTCACCGAAAACATATTAAAATATAGTTTCGGAGGCAGCATGATAAATTCCACTTCGGGAGAAATATATGGAGCCAACACCCGTTTCAGTATTCCCCGCACTATCAACGAGCAAACATACGCCGTACCCGCTCCCGACTGTCTGACCCCGATAGCCCCTGCTTACTCCGCTTTTGTATATAATCCGGGCAGTTACAGTGCCGGTATCGCCTATAAAGGCAAATATCGGACTTTTGTCCTGGGTTTCCCCTTTGAAAGCATTCAGGGAGTGAAGGAAAGAGCACGGGTAATGAGTGCCATCCTGGGCTTCTTTGGCAGCAAGTGATATTTTTAAACGAAAATAAAAGGGCAAATAAGAGGTTATTTCATAAAAACGCCTAACTTTGTCCGTATAAACCATTAAAATAAAACGACTATGTACACTATACAGACTAATGCCTCCGGCACACGCAGCATGGAAATCTCAGAAGAGAACCTGCAAACTATTGAGAAATATGCTTTATTCCAGCATCTGATAGACAGCAACGGTATCGTGGACGAGTCGGTACTGGACAAACTGAAGCTGAATATCCGCTCACTGATAACCAGCGAGGAAGGAAACAATAAAGAGCTGCTCGACCTTTGTATTGATGTAATTTATCATAATAACATGAAAGCTTTCGGACTTCATCAACTCATTCTGCTTTATATCCAATGGGAGAAAGAGAAAAATAAAGATGAAGAAGAGATATAATAAACAATCTCTGTGTTCTCTGTAGCAAAACAAAAAAACAGTATTTATCATTGAAAGAATACAAACTTACAGACTGGTTGCCGACAACCAAGAAAGAAGTAGAGATGCACGGATGGAATGAACTGGACGTAATCTTGTTCAGCGGTGACGCCTACGTAGATCATCCTTCATTTGGTCCGGCAGTAATTGGAAGATTATTAGAGGCGCAAGGTTTGAAAGTGGCCATTGTGCCTCAACCCAACTGGCGTGATGACCTGCGCGATTTTAAGAAGCTGGGACGTCCACGCCTCTTTTTCGGTGTGTCCGCCGGATGTATGGACAGCATGGTAAACAAATACACTGCCAACAAGCGTTTGCGCAGCGAGGATGCTTATACTCCCGACGGCCGCCACGACATGCGTCCCGAATATCCCAGCATCGTTTATACACAGATTTTAAAGAAAATCTATCCCGACGTACCTGTCATTCTGGGAGGTATAGAGGCATCTTTGCGCCGTGTCACCCATTATGACTACTGGCAGGACTGCCTGCGTAAATCAATCCTGATAGATTCCGGAGCCGATTTATTGATCTATGGAATGGGCGAGAAGCCGATTACGGAACTTTGCAAGAGAATGAAGACATTGGCGGACGCCGTCGGACAGCCCCATGAATCTGCTCCTGCAGAAAGTCTTCCGGTTCCACATGATATTTTGCAAACAGCCTACATAACCCGTAAGGGCGAACCCATGTGTCCGCCTGATGGCACTCAGGAAAAGCCAGATATCATCCTACATTCTCATGAAGCATGCCTGAAAGATAAAAAGAAACAAGCCGAGAACTTCCGCTTCATTGAAGAGGAAAGCAACAAGTACGAAGCCTCCCGCATCTTGCAAGATACAGGCAATGAAACAGTAGTAGTCAATCCGCCTTATCCTCCAATGAGCCAAGGCGAACTGGATCATTCTTTTGATTTGCCCTATACGCGTATGCCTCATCCTAAATATAAAGGAAAACGCATTCCGGCATTCGACATGATTAAATTCTCGGTCAATCTGCACCGTGGTTGTTTTGGCGGATGCGCCTTTTGTACCATTTCCGCCCATCAAGGGAAATTTATTGTAAGCCGAAGTAAAGAGAGTATCTTAAGAGAAGTGAGAGCCATAACTGAAATGCCTGATTTCAAAGGCTATCTGAGTGACTTGGGAGGACCTAGCGCCAACATGTATGCCATGCGTGGTAAAGATGAGAAAATTTGCCGGCGATGCAAACGGCCGTCATGTATCCATCCCAAAGTATGTCCCAATTTGAACACGGACCATCGCCCCTTATTGGATATTTATCATTCGGTAGACGCACTTCCCGGTATCAAGAAAAGCTTTATCGGAAGCGGTGTACGCTATGACCTGTTACAATATCAAAGCAAAGATCCGGCAGTAAACCGAAGTACGGCTGAATATACCCGCGAACTGATAGCCCATCATGTCAGCGGGCGCTTGAAAGTGGCTCCGGAACATACCAGCGACCAAGTGCTGCAAATCATGAGGAAACCTTCGTTTTCACAATTTTATGACTTCAAAAAGACTTTCGACAAAATAAATAAGGAGTTGAATATGCGGCAGCAGATTATACCTTATTTTATAAGCAGCCATCCCGGATGTACGGAAGAAGATATGGCAGAACTGGCAGTGATCACCAAGAAATTGGATTTCCATCTGGAACAAGTACAGGACTTTACTCCTACTCCGATGACCGTAGCCACTGAAACCTGGTACACAGGTTATCATCCATATACGTTGCAACCGGTATTTTCCGCTAAAACACCAAAAGAAAAACTGGCTCAACGGATGTTCTTTTTCTGGTATAAACCCGAAGAACGACGTGCTATCATCAATGAATTGCGCAAAATAGGACGCGCTGATCTGATAGATAAGCTGTATGGTAAATACAAAGCCTGAGTTTTAAATTCACCACAGATTATACAGATTTGATCTGTGGTGAAACTGTTTTTTAACGTCTTGTTTACCTTTCATCGTGTTTT
>OJPE01001049.1_pt1 | contig 10122 bp, 9 predicted proteins | sample 1598351 | NCBI WGS metagenome assembly OJPE01 (sample SAMN03922475, study PRJEB24848) | human gut metagenome | isolation source: stool sample | host: Homo sapiens | place: Germany | collected 2010-11 | reverse complement strand
CTACACAGAGTAGATCGTCGGCAGCGTCAGATGTGTATAAGAGACAGTTTCTTATTCTTTATCAAATAGTAGAATCGAGGATAAAGTTCTTCTACCATTTTTTTATTCGTTTCAAACTTTTCTTCTTTTTCCTTTAAGCTCTTCTGTGCTTTCACTATCTTGTCAAACATTTTATCCACGTACTCGATATTAGCATACTGGTATTCCATTTTAGCCTTTTCTTTCCTAAACAACTCCGCCATGCCTTTCAGGCTTGGCTCGGTAAATTCGAAAGTGACCCGGAACGCTTTCTCAAGTTCATCGACAATGCCAGTCACGGTATCGAAAACATCGTTTTTGCCTTCATGCAAGGAGTAATAAACGTCAAGCCGCTTCTTAAGGTGAATGCTCTCTTGATAAAAAGACTCGTTCTTTGCTTCCAAATCGGAAATACACACCCTTGCTTTCTCCAACTTCAGGTTCAAAGTGTCTACATCCTTCTGAGATGAAGTTTTTCTTTTCCTTAAATATTGAGCGTTTTTCGCTTTCACAAAATTCTCATAAGACTTCTTCAAATCCTTATTTTCATTGAGGAGCTCCGAATACATGCGAAAATACTCATTTCTTTCTGCCTTCGCTCCATCATATAACTTTCTTAAGTTACCATATTCTTCTTTCCCTTCAATATTCATTTTTTTGTAAGAATCCACTTCTTTCTGCTTTAATTCCAGATCTTCACAAAATTTCTTATTTTCATCCAACGCAGACTTCAATAATTCACGAAGCATTTTGTTCTCATCCAAAAGAGATTCATGCTTTTCTCCCAACATATTTTCTTTTATATCTTCTAACATAATCACCGTTTTTTGTTTTTTCATCAAAAGTTCTGCAATTTAACAATTTATTAAAAACATCCACTTACTTTTTTCATTTCCTTTGCTTATCTTATAAAACATTCCGTTCTTTGCACACTAATAATCATAGAAAAACCAATATACATGAAACTAAACAAACTCATTATTCCGGTAGCATGCATCCTGTTGGCCGGAAATGCAAGTATGGCACAGGTAATCATGCCGTGGGAAAACCGGACAGAGACAGACGGCGATCCGTTTGCGAAAGGCGAAACGACCGCCACAAAGGGCAAACTCCACCTCGAAGAAATCATAGGCGGACGGCTCATACAGACAAAAGGAATCGGCGCCATGACGTGGATGAAGGATGGCGAGCGATACAGCCGGATGGAACCAAACGCTGAAACAGGCGGTATGGACATTGTCGCCTACCGCGCCAAAGACAACCGGAGGGAAGTCATCATTCCCTCTTCCATGTTTATCAACAAAGAAACCGGGAAGCCAATTGCCATCCGCAGCATCTCTTGGAGCACCGACAACGGGAAGGTCTTAATCTATAACAATACAAAACGGGTATGGCGTTACGACACGAGGGGTGACTACTGGGTACTGACTCTGAAAGACGGGACTTTGCGCCAATTGGGGAAGGGACTGCCCGAATCATCGATGATGTTTGCAAAATTCTCGCCTGACGGAACACGTGTGGCTTTCGTTTCGAACAATAATATATATGTAGAAGATGTCGCTTCCAGCCAGATCACTCAGCTGACCCATGACGGAAGCCAGACGATCGTGAACGGTACATTCGACTGGGTGTATGAAGAAGAATTCGCCTGCCGCGACGGTTTCCGATGGAGTCCGGACGGACAATATATCGCCTACTGGCAAAGCGACACAAAAGGAACAGGGGTGTTCGACATCATCAATAATGTGGATTCCATCTACCCGACCATCTTACATTTCCCTTATCCGAAGGCAGGCAGCACGAACTCGGCGGTCAAAGTGGGCTATCTTCCGGCAGCCGGGGGAGCGACAACCTGGATAGAGATTCCCGGCGATCCGCGAAACAACTACATTCCCCGTATGGAGTTTATCCCCGGAAGCAACGAACTGTTCATCCAACAGATGAACCGTCCTCAGAACACGAACAAAGTATGGATCGCCCGCATCGGTAGCCCTACACCTCAAAATATCTTCACCGACACAGATGCAGCATGGCTGGACACGAACGACAATATCCAATGGCTGAAGGACAATACTTGGTTCACCTGGGAGAGCGAACGCAACGGATGGCGCCACCTCTATCGCATCAGCCGGGACGGGAAGGAGATACAGCCGGTTACGAAAGGCGACTTCGACTATATATCGCCGGTCGGGACGGATCTTCAGAAGGGACTGGTATATTTTATCGCTTCACCGGAAAACTATACCCAACGTTATCTCTACAGTGCCGAACTTTTCGGAAAAGGAGAAGTGAAACGGCTCAGTCCGGCAGGACAGCCGGGACAGCATCGTTATAATATGTCGCCTACCGGAAAATGGGCGGTCCATACCTATAGCAATGCGGCAACCCCTTCAATGATCGACATGGTTTCCTTCCCCAAGCATCAGTCTGTAAGGGTGATAGAGGACAATGCAAAGGCACGCGAACAATATGCTGCGCTGGGGCTGAACCCGAAAGAGTTCGTCAAAGTGACCTCCGGCAATCTCGAACTGGATGCTTGGATGATCAAACCGGTCAACTTCGATCCGACAAAGAAATACCCCGTCATCATAGAGGTCTATGGCGAACCGGCCAGTTCGACCGTACAGGATGTATGGGGCGGTGGTGATCTCTGGAACCAATATGTCGCCAACCTCGGATATATCGTTGTCAGCATCGACAACCGAGGAGCCAACACTCCGCGCGGCCGCGAATGGCGTAAATGCATCTATGGCGAGGTCGGCACGTTCGCATCCGAAGACCAGGCACGAGGCATCCAAGATATGGCACGCCGTTACCCGTTTATCGACGCGGACCGTATCGGCATTACTGGATGGAGCGGCGGCGGAAGCCAGACACTGAACTCTATGTTCCGTTATCCGGACGTCTTCCATACGGGTATCGCCATCGCTTTCGTTGCCGACCAACGCACCTACGACACGATTTATCAGGAACGGTACATGAACACACCCCAAAACAATCCGGAAGGTTACCGAAAAGGTTCTCCTATCACATACGCATCCGGACTGAAAGGGAACCTGCTCCTGATACACGGTACTGGCGACGATAACGTCCACTATCAGAACTGCGAGATGCTGGTCGACGAGCTGGTGAAACATGGCAAGATGTTCAGCCAAGTAAGCTATCCGATGCGCAGCCACGGCATTTACGAACGTCCTGGCACAACTCTGCACTTACGAATGACGATGGCCAAATACTGGCTGGACCATCTGCCCGCCGGCGGTAGATAGTTAAAAAGACCCTCTGCAAAAACAAAAGGCAGGGGGTCTTTTGTTATATCTCCAAAAGTCACTAAATCTCTAAATAAAAAGTACAAAATGAAAAAGTATTTTATCGCAGTAGCAGCACTGGCATTTTTGGCTGCATGTAACGGAAAGGCAGCAAAAGACACTCCCGTGTTAGTTGAAGAAGAAAGTATTGCCGTCGCCGAAGCGGCTCCCGATGCTCCTTCTCTGCCGGAGCTACCAGTTGTAAAAGCTAAACCGGCAAAGCCGGTCAATATGCGCGACTCCTTGAAACTGGATCCGAAAAAGGGGCAGTCGTACAAAAAAAATATAAAGGGACTATTCCTGCCGCCGATGGACCTGGTATCGTTTACGACCTGACATTGTTCTATCAGCAAGATAGCGATGACGGCGTTTATGAATTGGACGCCACTTATCTGGAAGCCGAAAACGGCAAAGACCAGACATTCACTTCTACCGGTAAACGCCAAGTGAAAAAAGGAACTCCTGCTGATGCAAGCGCAGTCATATATGAACTGATCCCAAGTGATGGCAGCATGGTATTTTATTTCCAGGCAGAAGGGGATAGCCTGACCATGCTGAACCAAGAATTACAAAAAGCCGCCTCCAACCTTAATTACACGCTAAAGCTCGTACAATAATCGATACATCTTCACAGCACATCTTTTATATAAACAGAAAAGAGGCACTCCGATTCCTGGAGGCCTCTTTTCTGTTTATGATTTGTAAATTGGAATAGCAATAGGGATAAATCATTTGATTCCTAATTTCGCTTTGATCGCTTTAGGAAGTGCATCTTTGTGAACAACGATGTTCATAGTCTTGTAACGGACAAATGCCTTGGATGCATACCAGATGCCTTCATACTTATTGGAAGTACCCCAAGAGTTCTTCACCATGTAGTATTCGTTGCCTTCCTGGTCTTTAGCGATACCATAGATCTGCATACCGTGGTCATCAGTCGTTTCGTAGTTGTCATAAGCCAACTGGCGTTCTTCCTGCGTGCACCATTTCTGTGGTTGAGGTTTTGTATTCAGCTTCTTTTCTTCCGGTTTCAATTTCAGCCAATGAGCCATATCGGAGCCACTCAGCTCCTGAACCTTGTCATTGTCAGGCATAACGGCTACACCATCACGGGTAAAGCCGGATTCGCTCACGTCAGAACCCCAGGCAATCGTATAGCCGGTATTGATAGCATTGTCGAACACTTCCATCAATTCGTCGATAGGCAAGTTGTAAGACAATCCATGACGCCAGTTATCCTGGACTTCGATCGGGAATTGGGTATAGAACGGACGATGTGTATAAGATGTCAAAGACACATAGTCGGAAGGATTCAAACCGGTTGACTTATAGAAAGACTGCGGAGTATATTCTTTACCTTTATAAGTAAATTTCTCTGGAGCCTTGCCCAAATAAATTTCGTGAACGGCAGCAACCGCTTTTTTCCACAACATGGCGTTATTCTCATCTGATTGCAATTTACGCAGTTTGCCTTTGGCTACAGCTGCGACCATTGCATCTGCAAGGGCGGAAAGTTCGGTATGGTTGCTCAACGTATCGCCATACATCACACCCGGACGCATTTCTTCTTCCGGAACCAGGCCAAAAGCCTCCATTCCATAAATCACGTCATAGAAAGAACCGCCTTGTGAAAAGGAAACGTCCCCGTGAGTACGCACAGCTGCATCCGCACGATCCAGATAAGTATTGTAAACCGTAAACATTTCGGATAAATCATATTCACCCTTTCCCATACGAAGCAATTCAGATTCCAAGAATGCCATTGTCGAATAACACCAACAAGTTCCGGCGCGATTCTGGTTCTTAATCGAAGTGATCGGATTCTCCTTCACTGTCGTAAAAACAAACCCTTCTTCATTTTCCTTCTTCCCTGATTCTTGTGCATGGATTGTTGCAGACATCGTCATGGCGAACAGCATACCAACCGCAATAATTGTCTTTTTCATGTAAATCTATTTATATTATGTTATTAGATTAATTTTGAAGGGCAAAGATACGATTAAATTGACAATGGGCAATGGACAATTGACAATTTAAACTGTATCTTTGTCAGACATAATAACTATAATATAAAGAAAACATGAAGATCACAATTATCGGCGCCGGAAATATCGGCGGTGCCATAGCACGAGGATTAGCAAAAGGTCATATGTTTAAAGCATCGGATATCACTTGCACGGCACAATCAGATACGACTCTGGAGAAAATGAGGAATACGAATCCTGATTTCGTCCTCTCGCTGGACAATGTAGAAGCGGTCAAAGGCGCCGACATCATCGTCATTGCCGTAAAACCGTGGCGCGTAGAAGAAATTATCGACCAGATCAAAGGCATACTCGACTATGACAAACAGATAATCGTTTCCGTTGCCGCAGGTATCACATTCGATCTGCTGAACACCTATCTGACCAAAAACACGGGGTTCGACGATTGCCTGACAACCCCGACTATTTTCCGTATCATGCCGAATACGGCAATCGAAGTGCTTAGCAGTATGACTTTCGTAGCAGCCCGTAATGCTTCCAAAGAGCAAACGGACTTAATCATTAATATCTTCAACGAATTGGGTAACGCGATGTTGGTCGAAGAACGCCTGATGTCTGCCGGAACCGCTTTGGCTTCCAGCGGGATCGCATTCGCCTTGCGCTATATCCGCGCAGCCATCGAAGGCGGTGTCGAATTAGGTTTTTACCCGAAGCAGGCACAGGAAATCGTTGTCCATACGGTGAAAGGAGCTGTCGACCTCTTATTGGAAAACAAAAGCAATCCTGAAACGGAAATCGATAAGGTAACAACTCCGGGAGGTATCACCATCAAGGGATTGAACGAAATGGAACTCTCCGGCTTCACCTCTTCCGTCATTCGGGGATTGAAGGCAAGCAAATGATGATTTTTATTCTGCAAACGTGTTATTGATTGCGAAAACAACTGCCATACCATCATGAATACAATAACTTTTTCACATGTAACATATAGCATATTTTCAGCAATATAGTTACATTTTTTTGTCGAGACCCGGGTGTCAGACATCTACAGACCCGGATCTCAAGACCGCTCAGATGGAGGTGTAAACGGCCCTGATACGGGCATTTTGAGGAAAAAATCTAACGTCTTTCTTACAAAAAAGTAACGTGTTCCGGCAAAAAAGGCTTATGCTCTCCTGAAAACATTTCGTTTTTAACACTTTTGGAGTGTATCTGTTTCGGGTAAAACGGCTAATAATGATGGTTAAACAACTGATTTATGATAGTTGCATGATAGTTAAAAAGGAAACTATCATATCTATATATCATGATATTCAAGTTGTACACAAGAAACATGATGGTATGATAGTTGTTTTTTTTAAAATCCATTATAGTATTGACAAATTTGAACCGCAAATGCCGATTTATCCGTTACTTTTCTCTTGAAAGAATAGTAACGGATAAAGTTCTAATCCGATCAAAAAGCACGGACCGCTTTCCGGCGATCCAATTCTGCTTTCAGCATACGAAGTTCACGGCTGGTTTGCCCGGCAACCGAAGTGTTTTCCTCGGCACGGCGGATCAGGTATGGCAAAACATCCCGCACTTTTGCATACGGTACATATTTGGTTACGTTATAACCTTCATGAGCCAGGTTGAAAGAAATATTGTCACTCATACCTAACAGTTGAGCGAAGAAGATACGGGGATCATCGCGTTTTAAGCCTTTTTCATCTATCAGCTTGGCCAATTTATAGTTGCTCTCTTCATTATGCGTCCCCATAAACATTTCGAAACAGTCGAGATGATCCATTGTGAAGCGGACAGCCTCGTCGAAGTTCTCGTCCGTTGCCTGCTTATCCTTACAGATCGGATCGGGATATCCCAAAGCAGTTGCTCTGGCACGCTCGGCTTCCATATAGGCGCCACGTACGAATTTCACACCGGCAATATATCCTTTCTCTTTCGCATCGTCCAAAATACGGCGTAAATACGGCATACGGTCATGGCGGTACATTTGCAAAGTAGCAAATACGATCGCACGTTTCTTATTATACCTGCGCATGGCCTCATCGGTCAAAGAGTCGATGGCATCCTGAAAACAATAGTCTTCAGCATCCACAATCAAGCGTACGTCATTGTCGTAGGCACGCTGGCAAAAAGCCATAAAGCGTTCCTTGAACTCCCGGTAAGCTTTTACTTCTTCGATGGTCAGTTCCTCTTGCTTTTCGGATACCTTAGCGAGAAGTTCGTCCGTTATGATGGTGGACGGTTTGAATACGGCATAGGCCAGATTATCATTTCCCTTTGCAAAATCAATCGAACGTATGGTTTCCTCAAAAGTAGCTTGTATTCCTTCGGGCGTTTGCTCTCCTTCGGCTGAAAAATCCAAGGTGGAGCGTACATTAAATTTCCGCAGATGGTCGATCGCCTTTGTACAGTCCTGCAAAGTTTCACCTCCGACAAATTGCTTGTATAAAGTCGGCTTGACTGCCCATCCTAACGGAAAATGAATATTCAAAGCAATATTACTTACTACACTGGCACACTTTACCAGCCACGGATATTTGATCGTATTGAACAGCAGATAAGCATTTTTCAGCTCAGACTGCGATTTGGCAGAGAAAGCAATTTCGGTATTATTAAAATCTAACATGGTATTTGATATTAGTTGACAGTTAACGCATTAAAATGAATAGGAATACCGTCTCACAAAATGTGCCAATCACCAATTCATAAGAGAAACTCTTTCATTGGCATATTGGCACATCCTGATTTATCGGCTCATTGATAAAATTAATTACTTTTCTCCAAGAAACGGATAACCATAGCTTGTCGGCGGAACCAAAGCCTCTTTGATACAACGGGCATTTGTCCAGCGAATCAAGTTCAACGGCCCTCCGGCCTTATCATTCGTACCCGAAGCACGCGAACCGCCAAACGGCTGTTGTGCAATGACGGCACCTGTCGGTTTGTCGTTGATATAGAAGTTACCCGCGGCATAACGCAATTTATTGAATGCCATATCGATCGCATAACGATCGCGTGCAAAAATAGAACCGGTTAAACCATACGGAGATGTACGGTCGCAGAGTTCGAGTGTTTCTTCATATTTATTATCATCATACACATAGATCGTGATAACCGGACCGAAGATCTCCTCCACCATACTCTTGAACATCGGGTCCGTAGTCCGGATGACAGTCGGTTCAACAAAGTAACCTACGGACTTATCTCCATTTCCACCGAAAACGATTTCCGCATCAGGAGACTGTTTTGCATAATCGATATAGCTCATGATATTGTCGAACGAAGCTTCATCGATAACCGCATTGACAAAATTCGTGAAATCCTGGACATCTCCCATTTTGATTTCTTTCAGCATATCGCCGACATAGTCCTTTACTTCTTTCCAGAGTGAAGCAGGGATATAGGCACGTGAACCAGCCGAACATTTCTGTCCTTGATACTCAAACGCACCGCGCACAATAGCTGTCGCCACCTCCAAAGCCGGAGCAGAAGGATGGACAAAGATGAAGTTCTTGCCGCCTGTTTCACCGACAATCTTCGGATAAGATTTATAATGTCCTAAATTCTCACCGATCTGACGCCAAAGGGTGTTAAAGGTTGAAGTAGAACCTGTGAAATGGAAACCGCCTAAATCACGGCTGGCCGTTATGACTTTGCCGATCACGCTTCCCTGTCCCGGAATAAAATTGACAACGCCGTCGGGCAAACCGGCTTCCCGGAACACTTTCATCAGGAAATAGTTAGAATGGATAGCTGTTGTCGACGGTTTCCAGACTGCCACATTTCCCATCATGGCAGGCGCCATGTTCAAGTTAGAGGCAATGGAAGTAAAGTTGAACGGCGTGAGCGAAAACACGAAACCTTCCAAAGCACGATATTCCATCCGGTTCAGGATACCTGTTTCCGAATAAGGCTGGTCGGCATATACCTGACTGGCATAAAAAGTACTGAAACGAAGGAAGTCGATCAATTCGCAAGGAGCGTCGATTTCTGCCTGGAACGGATTCTTGCTTTGTCCCAACATGACGGATGCGTTCAATATATAACGATATTTAGTGGAAAGCAATTCTGCTACACGCAGCATGACGGAAGCACGTTCTACCCAAGGAAGTTCAGACCATTCCTTATGCGCCTTCATTGCTGCATCGATAGCCATCTGCACTTCTTTCTCTCCGGCCTTATGATAAGTGGCCAATACATGGTGGTGATCATGCGGCATCACGACTTTACCGGTATTGCCTGTACGGATTTCTTTACCTCCGATAACCAATGGTATATCCCATTCTTCAGAAGAGAGCTGCGCAAGAGCCTTTTTCAAGGATGATTTTTCACTTGAACCAGGAGCGTATGCTTTTACCGGCTCGTTAATAGGCTTGGGGAAACTAAAAATTGCGTTGTCCATAGTATCTCTTATTTATTAAGTGTTCAAAGACTGATTATTTCAGCGCTGTAAACATAATCAATAATTTTCTAAAATAAGAGACAGGAGCGTTAAATTAAATTTAAATCAAAGGAGCCAAGATATTCTCGTCCAGCATCAACAATTCAAGCCGTAGAGCTGTTATCTTAACATATTAATCATCTTAAATGTAAAAAATATGGCTATAAAGAGTGTTTGGATAGAAGAAGATTGTATCGCTTGCGGCACATGCGAAGGCATTTGTCCCGAAGTATTTCAGGTTACAGACCGCTCACGTGTAAATGAAGGCGTAAACTTCAACGATTATGAAGAAGGTATAAAAGAAGCCGCCGAAAGCTGCCCGGTCAGCGTCATCAAATACGATTAAGAAGCTTTCTTATAC
>OJPE01001025.1_pt1 | contig 10318 bp, 8 predicted proteins | sample 1598351 | NCBI WGS metagenome assembly OJPE01 (sample SAMN03922475, study PRJEB24848) | human gut metagenome | isolation source: stool sample | host: Homo sapiens | place: Germany | collected 2010-11 | reverse complement strand
CGTAGCGTCTCGTGGGCTCGGAGATGTGTATAAGAGACAGGGTAATTACATACACGCCTTGCTGACGGGACAGCGTATTCTTCCAGCTTGCCTTGTCGTTCTCCTTAATCTACTTAAGCTGGGCGTAGGAAAGGCTGACAACAGATTTTGGCGGCCTTGTTCACTTGACACGGTCGCCGGTGGCACTTTTTCTTGCGGTCAGAAACAGCCCGCCCAAAATCAGCCACTGAATATGCCAAATATTGCCAAAAAGTCTCGCACGCGCACGATATCGACAGGGAATGTTCCTTATTTCATAGCTTATCTGTTTGAGTTCCCAAAAAATGTGTTCAATGTATGAAGGGATGAGGAATAGTTCGAGGGGGAAGATTATCCTTGGAAAGGATATTGCCAACGTGAGATGGGGAAGTTCAGTGACTTCTGTAGAGAACGCTAATGTGCAGCAGCCTACCGCACCGCAAGGGGTAGTTGAGGAAGCGGATGACGGCATCACTCTGATGGATCTGCTCAAAATCATTCGTAAGCATCTGGTCACCGCGATCATCGCATTCGTGGTGGTAGTGGCAGGCGTGAGCGCATATACTTTCCTGGCACCGCCGAAATATACGGCAACGGCTCAGGCCATGGCTACCTATAACGCCTCCCAAGACGGGGAAAGCATCAGCCAGCAATCCACCGGTGGCACGTATATTTCCAACCAGATTACTTCGTATCCGACGTTGGCCGCCACTGAAAAGGTGCTCAAGCCGGTCATCAACGAGCTCGGTTTGGACGAAACCGTTGACGATCTGGCGGGCCAGATCACCGTCACCAATCCAACCAACACCGCCTTTGTGAATATTGCCGCGGTAGACGGCGATCCGAAGCAGGCTGCTGACATTGCCAATGCCGTGGCGGAGTCGCTGAAAACGGTGATTGAAAACGATTTATATACCGGGGACACGTCCCCGGTAAAGGTCTCTATTGTGCAGAAAGCACAGACCCCATTGACCAAGTCGTCCCCGAAGACCGTCCTGTATTTGGCCGTTGGCGTGGTGCTTGGTCTGATTGTGGGCGTGTTCGCAGCGCTCATCAAAGACCTGCTCAACACGAGAGTCGAGGAGCCGTCTGACGTGCGAGGTGTTGTTCGGGCATCGTCTCTTGGTTCTGTTCCCGTGGACGATTCACTCGAAAGCAAGCGCCCGGTGTTGGTGAGCCAGCCCAACGGTGCCATCGCCGAAGAATTCCGCCGTATCCATACGAATATTGAGTTCCTGCAGACCGACCGCACCGAAGGCGTGGGCCAGCTGCTTGTCATCACGTCTGCGCAGCCGTCCGAAGGCAAGACCACCATGTCCATTAATACTGCGGTGGCCCTTGCTGAAGATGGTGCGAAAGTACTGCTTATCGATGCTGATCTTCGCCACCCGTCCGTCGCTCACCACTTGGGCATTGAAGGTGCTGCCGGTCTGGCGCACGTGCTGTCGGGACAGATGGGCCCGAAGGACGTGGTGCAGAGCTACTGGAAGCCGAACCTGCACATTCTGCCTGGCGGCAAGAGGCCAGCGAACGCTGGCGTGCTGCTGAGTTCCGAAACCATGAAGCTCATGGTGGAGCAGGCGCTCACCCAATACGATTACGTGATTATTGATACCGCTCCGTTGACGGTGTCCAACGATGGAGCGGTATTCGGCCGTTGGGCCAAGGGCCTTCTGCTGGTGGTCAGCCGCAACGTGTGCGAGAAGAAGTCCCTGCAGGAGGCGGTCGACACGCTCGCCACCGCGCAGGTGCCGGTGCTTGGCTTCATCTTCAACCGTGCAGATCCGAAGAAGGTCAACTCCCACTCCAACTATTACTACTACTATGAAGATGGTGCTTCGCGTAGCAGCCATCGTGCAAACGGCAAGAAGAAGAGGATTTGACGTTTTCCTTCTTCACGGAATGAGGGGTGTATGGCAACTGAGAACGATGATTCCCAGTCTATGAACGGTATTTTGTCCAACATATCTCGGGATGTGGTGGACACCAGCTGGGATATTCCTCCGCTGACCTTCCCCAAATTGCAGCCTACCGATTCGGAAGAAGCCGATGGTGCGGATGAGACTTCGCTTGCTGAGCCCCGCGCCATCGCTTCCTCCGTACCTGCGCAAACGGAACAGCCGGTTTCGGCTGCGCCAACAATCGCGGATATACCCAGTATGCCGCTCGACACCATCGATTTCGATGATGCGGTTGCACCAGCCGATGCCGAGGAAACCGCCACTTTGCCACCCCTCGTCTCTTCGACAGATGAACAGGACGCCGAAGCGACTCAGGCCTTTGACACTTCGGATGGCATAACCGACCTAGAGGAGCTGGCCGCGGAAGATCCGGAACATGATCCGCTGAAAACCATTCCGGTCGCACCGAAAGAGCCGTCTGCGGACAAGCGAAAGATTATTGCCATTGTCGCTGCGATTGCGGCAGTGGCGGTTGCTATCGCCGGCGTCATCGTGGTACGCAATCGTATCAATTCGAAAGAACAGCGTGCGGCAGTGGCGGTATGCGAGAAGGTGAAATCCAAATACTCCAAAGCCAACGAAAAACTGCAAAACGCCATCGAACAGGCGACCAGTCTGCAGGGCACTGCGGCAAACCAGGTGGCGGATGCCGCCACAATCGACCAGCTCACTCAGGCCGTGACCAAGGCGCAAAATCTCAAGACGGTCGGCGGATGTTCGGTGTTGCTGTCCGAAACCACACTGCGTGCGCACGCCCGTAGTATGAGCAAGCAGATCAGCAATATCAAAGAACAGACCAAGGCCGTTACCGCAGCAGCCACAGCTGTGGCCGCCAGCAAGCGAGCTTTGGAAGTGAATAAGACGACTGCCGCATTGCAGAAGGCCATTGCCGACGCAAAGACGTTGCTTGACGGTTCTGCAGGCCAGGTTGCGGACGAGTCGACACGTGACGCGCTTGCCAAGGCGATTGACGCTGCCCAGAAACTCCTCGATGGCAAAAGCACCGATGTTGCGGCCATGCAGAACGCTTCGAAGGTGATTTCCTCGACTTCTGACGGCGTGAACAAGTCTGTGGCGGAGCAAACTGCTGCTAATGCCCAGTCGAATACCAATTCAAACACTAATTCGAATACCGGTAACGGCACTACGAACCGACGCTACACGTATACGTGGCAATTTGGTCCGGGCTCTGGAAACGGTGTGAACGGTGGCGGTTCGAGCGGCGGTAACGGCGGTTCGAACGGCGGCGGTAACGGCGGTTCTAACGACGATAATGGCGGTTCGAACGGCGGCGGTAACGGTGGTTCGAACGGCGACGGTAACGGCGGTTCTAACGACGATAATGGCGGTTCGAACGGCAACGGCAACGGTGGTTCGAACGGCGGCGGTAACGGCGGTTCAGATACAGGTACTGCTGGCGAATAAGCCATACCGGAGAAGGATTTGGATATAGCGAATGGTACCCCCATAGGTCCCTCTTAATTTCTGGGGGGCTGTGGTAAATTGTTTGCCGTATGCAGCTGAAGGGGAGAGAGATACATGCAAGGCGTGAATACCGGTGAATCCGACGCACCAAACGGCGAGCAAGGTATGAGGACTCAAGAGATTCATATCGTCTCGTCCAATGCGCATCGACAGGCATACGCGTCCATGCAGAATCAGCGTCTGCAAAAGCAGTTCGAGCCGATGACTTTTTCCAATACCCCGTTTCCTGCGGAAAAGGAAGGACATAGGCGCGGCAAGGCTGAATCGACTCCCCGGTGGCGTTTCGCCTTCGTCGTCAGCCTGATCGCCATCGATTTGGCAGTGATGCTGCTTTCGTTGACCGTCAGCCTTGTAATCAACGGTGCTGCTTTCGATGCCATCGGCGATGTGATGCCGTTTTGGCTTTTCCTCATTCTGTTCAGCCTGATTTGGTTGCTGTGCTTGGCATTCGCGGGCACATACCACCGCCATGTTATGGCGGACGGCTATGAGCTGTATGCCAAAATCATCAATGCGTCGTTGCTGACCATCATCTCATACTGCAGCCTTGCATTTATTTTCAAACTTGCATTGCCCCGTACTGCGTTGATTATCGCGCCAGTCATCGCCTTCTTCTTGGATATCATCGCACGTTGGCAGATGCGTCAAGCGTTGCATCGTCACCGCAGCAAAGGCTCTTGCAAGTACAGAACGGTGGTCATCGGATCTTCCGATGGCATCAACAAAGCCTTGCAGACCATGCGCAACTGCATGAATTGGGGGTACGAACCAGTTGCTGTATGCCCAATTGAAGCGGATCCAGCTTCAAAAGACGCTTATGTGGTTACCTCATACACACCGGATGCCAATATCGAAGGCTCCAGCAAACTCAAGGTGATTCCTTTCAACTCGGCATTCCCACGTATTTGCGAAAGCCTCGGTGTACAGGAAGTCTATGTGGCTGACGTGCTTTCGCGTGATTCCGAAATGCTGCATGGTCTTTCTCTTGCGGTGGAGTCGCTGGGTATGGAACTTGCCTTGGCGGTCTCCCCGGCGGATGTGAGCGGTCACCGTTTGTATCTGCGAAACACCACGGAACAGCCGGTTCTGTTGGCTTCCCTGCCGCAGTACACGGGAGCTGCGAACGTAATCAAGCGTTTGCTGGACATCATCGGTTCACTGTGCGCGCTGATTATTTCCTCTCCGATTCTTCTCGGCGTCGCCATCGCCATCAAGCTTGATGATGGCGGTCCGGTGTTCTTCTCTCAGACCCGTATCGGACTGCACGGCAAGCCGTTCAAAATGTATAAATTCCGTTCCATGGTCACCAATGCTGAGGAGCTGAAGAAGAAACTCGCTGAGGAAACTGGGCAGGAAGACCGGTTCATCTTCAAAATGAAAGATGATCCGCGTATCACCAAGGTAGGTCACTTCATCCGTAAGACTTCTTTGGATGAGTTCCCGCAGTTCTACAACGTGCTCAAGGGCGATATGTCTCTGGTCGGTCCGCGCCCGGCATTGCCGGAAGAAGTGGCCCGCTATGGTTCCCTATATTCCGCCCGACTGCTGGTCAAGCCGGGCATCACCGGTCCGTGGCAGGTGTCCGGCCGGTCGGATCTTTCACAGGAGCAAAGCGAATATTTGGACGTCTCCTACATTGAGAATTGGTCCATCGCTGGAGATCTTGCGATTCTTGCCAAAACCGTGATGGTAATCTTCACTGGCCGTGGATCGTACTGAGCCAATAAGTGGGTTTTCTGTGATTTTCCCTCTGTTTTTGTGATGGAGCAGAGGGAAATTTCATTTGGCGGCCGAAAAAAAGGGTGCCATGTGGCACAATAATGTGCTGGAATAGTCAAATTGAGTGCTTAATGATTTGAGGAACAAAGCATGGGGCAACATGCTCAAGCAATACGGGAAAAACATACGGCACGGAATGTGACGCTTATTGTACTTGCGGTGCTGATCGTGCTACTTGCCATTGCCGCAGTGTTCGGTATGCAACTGTATAAGCAGGCAAAAAGCGTCAAGGCACACGAATCGCAAGCCATATCCTCACTATCCGCAATCAATGACCCTGCAAAGCTCAAGGATGCCGCCGCGTCGCAGGCGTCCATCGCGCAGGCTCAGCAGCAGACGGCGCAGGCCAAGCAGATTGCGCACGGTTCACTATGGAACGTGGCTGCGAAAATGCCGTTCGTCGGCAGTGACATCGCCACTGTGCAAGGCATGACGGAAGTCGTGGACAACCTTGCACAGCAGACACTGCCATCGTTGACCACTGCGGTGCAACAGCTTGCCGATGCCAATCTTTCCGGTGCGGAAGGGCAACTTAATCTGCAGCCAATCACCGATGCGCAAGGCAACTTCGACAAGCTCAACCAGCAGGTGCAGCAGCAGAACAAGCAGTATAACAGTCTTGCCGAGCCGAAAATCGGCATGGTGAAGAAAGCCTATCAGCAGGGCAAGGACCAGCTTGACAATATCGCCGATTTGGTCGGGCAGGTCAGCAACGCCACTCACATGCTGCCTTCCTTCCTCGGCCAGAACGGTGCCCGCACATACTTGCTGGCGGCACAGACCACATCCGAAACACGTTCCGGCGGCGGCTTGGTTGGCTCTCTCGGCACCATGACTGCGGATCATGGCAAAATCGCGGTGGGGGACTTCCATCCGAATGGTGAGTTCGTCAATGGCAACAACGGCACCGCTGAGGAACATGCGGTATTCAACAGGCCGTTGGGTTTCTCCTTTGACGTGCGAGATACCTTCGCGGTGCCGGATGTTTCCCGCAACGCGGAGATGCTCAACGCTTCATGGCAGCGTTCGCAATATGCCTGCAACATCGACGGTTTGATTTCCGTGGATCCGGTGTTCATCCAGAAGATGGTGGAGATCAACGGACCTGTCACTTTGTCCAACGGCACTGTGCTTACCGGCGAGAACACCGCCGAATACATGCTCAACACCATCTACAAAGACGTTCCTGTGGCACAGCAGGACGAATACTTCGAGTACATTGCCCAAATGGTGATGGACGGCGCTTTTGGCAACATGACTGTGGACAAGATGATGAAGGTGGCGCAAAGCATCGGTGATTTGGCCGAGAACCGCCACTTCTACGCCTACACGTTCCACGATGACGAAGCGAAGTACTTCCAAGGTGCTGGACTCGCCAAGAATGCGCCTGAGAGCGAGACCAATCCGGAAACGGGCATTTACATCAGCGAGCAGAATCCTTCGAAGATGGGTTGGTATATCGACCGTACCAGCGAAGTGACCAAGACAGGGGACAAGACCTACCACGTGAAGTACACGCTGACCAACCGTATGACTTCCACGGAAATGGCTACCTGCACGAGTTACATTCTCGGTGGTGAGCAGAAGGGCGTTGGTGGCGTGCCCGTGGCGCCGAGTGGCACATCCGCGCAGCGTGTGCTGATTTACGCGCCTGCAGGTGGTTCGATTGGATCAATCGCCGTGACCGGTGATGTGCGTGACCGTAGCAATGCCACCATGGACGGCAAGCCATTGAACTCCAGTATGGCGTACATCGCACCTGGCAAGAGCGTGACGTACGAGTTCGACGTGACCGTGTCTGACAAGGCCACGGCTGATATGAAGCTCGATCAGACGCCGTGTGGCAAAATGACCAATGATGTGAAATACAACTATTGAAATATGGCGCGGTAATTCTCGACATTATTGGTGCATGATTTCCTTGAATTCATCTCAATGAAAACTTGTTCAATGAAGTCTATGAATTATTGCTATATTCTTGGAAATACAGGGGGTATTTCTGCTGGAAAGCGGAGACACCCCCTATTTTATTAGTGAAAAAAGGGTGTATTTATGCGAATTGTTGTATTATATTGCATGTAATTAATATCCTATATTTTCAAGGGGTTGGCATGTCTGTTCTTGACGGATTTGAAGCAGTGGGAGAAAAGACCACCACCAATAAGATGACCATGACGGTCATGGAATCATCCGTTCGCTTTTCCAAAGGCGTGACCGAAGCGCTCGGATGCCCGGCATACGTGAAATTGCTGGTGAATGACAAGCAGAAGAAGATCGCAGTCCAGGCATGCGACGCCAAAGACGAGAACGCCATCAAGTTCTGCAAGACCAAGCGAAGCAAGGCCGATGGCGTCGACTCTGACGCTGCAGGAAAGGCTTCTTCCGTGACCGTGCGTACCACCGATGTGCTGGTAGCGGTGCAGAAGTATTTCACTTTCCCGCCGGTCGCAGACGACCAGATCGCCTATTTCGCCATGGATGGCGAGTCCTACCCGGATGAGAAGGTTGTCATTTTTGCTGTGGCCGATGCCTCAAAGGGTGTATCCGGCAAGCGCGGTCCCCGCAAAGGTTCGCATCATACGGCCAAAGATGGCGAGTAAGTGAACAATATTCCGCTCAGCTTGAAAAATCGCATATAGTACAGTTCTCTTGATGTGAGTGCTGTACTATATGCAGTATCTTGATAGGCTGTGCGAAACGTTCATAAACGCTAATAATGAGTACGTATGCATCCAGCCCAAAAATCCTGAAAAAGGGAGCTTGGAACGAATGTGGCAGGTAGTGGGCGTGTAGGATTTTCGTTCAGTATTCGAGTCGCTCAAAATAACGTGCTTGGTTGGCGATGGACGGTGGAAAAAGAGCATGACGGCTTTTTCGAGCCCGTTGCGTCTGGCCGTTCGCTCACGCGTAAGATGGCCAAAAGGGCCGCGATAAAAGCGATGAATGAATTGCGTGCATAAACAACCGTAACGCCATGAATGGCCTGCATCTTTCCATATGAAATATAAAAGAGGCATATAAGACAGGAGAGGCTCCGCACAATGTGTGCGGAGCCTCTCCTGTCTGAAAAACTAAAACTCAGTAGCAGTGGTGGGCGAGCCAGTAGGTGTAGGCGCCCTGGATGGAGCCGTAGCGCTGTGCGCAGTAGCCCCAGAACCACTTAAGCTGGGTCTGGTAGTTGGTGGCCCAATCGGCACCGGCGCTCACCATCTTCGAACCGGGAAGCGCCTGCGGCAGGCCGTACGCGCCGGAGCTTGGGTTCGTGGCTGCGACATTCCAACCGGACTCATGAGAAATGATGTACACGGTGGCGGTGAAATCGGCCTCGGAATAGCCGCTGGACAGCAGATAATCGTGAGCCCACTGCTGCATTTCGCCAGCCGGCACGGTGGTGCCGATCGACGCTGCGGCCGCGGACGGCGTGGACGAGGAGCCGGTGCCGACGAGGATCACCTTGTCGGTCGGAGCCTTCTTCACGAAAGAGCTGATCATATTGGAAGACATGACCTTGCCGCCGGACTTGGTGACGAGGTTCGTGGTCTCCATAACACCGTTCGCGCCTTCGGTCTCGACCTTCTCCTGGCCCTTCGGCAGGCTGGAGGTCTCCTTCTTGACCGTGTTGAATGCGATATCCGTATCAGACACCTCAACGGAAGCGCCGGCACGTTCGATCTTGATGACGGTGTTCTCGTTCACCTTCGTATCCAAAGACGGGGAAACGGTGTCTTCCGTATCAAGGGTGATGTCGCCCGCGTCAAGCACGGACTTCACGTCGGTGAAATGCATGCCGGGAACCACGCGGGTCTTGCCGTTGATCTTCACGGTGACGTACGAAGTATCTCCGGAAAGTGCCTCACGGGCGTTGCCACGGGAGGCTTCGATGCTGTCGGTGACGGAATACGCGGTGACCTGCTTGGCAGGAGACTTCTCCGCGGTGGCGTACAGATTATGCGACACGATGCCGCCAGTGGCCAACAGCCCCACTGCCGCAACCGTTGCGACAATCTTCACCATCTGAGATTTGCCCGGCAAGGCAAACGTAGTTGGTTGGGCATGTTTCTTATGGCTAGCCATTCTGCTCCTACATCGGGTACAATTCCTCGGCGGATTCCGTGCCTAGGGCACGGCGCACAACCGCTAGGGTTCCGCCGGAATGCGCGCAACTGCATATAGTCTACCGCACCCCAAGGAACTTGAAGATAACGTATGCAACGCGCAGGCGACGGGCCGAATCATCGTTCCGACTGACTACTTGGCGTTTTCACTTTGGCGTCTCCGCTGGAAGCGGTGTCCCCATCGGAAGCGGCCGCATCCATATCCAACGCCTTGGCCTGGCTGATCAGATCATCCAAATCGGAAGCGCGCAACGCGCCGGCCTGCTGGAAGATGATCTGCTGCTTCTTGACGACCATCAGCGTCGGCACTGCCTGAACCTTGGCCGCGGCGGCCAGATCGGGATTCTGATCGATATCCACCTTCGCGAAATAGACGTCCGGATTCGCCTCGCTTGCCTTCTCGAACGTTGGGCCGAATGCACGGCACGGACCGCACCACGTGGCCCAGAAATCCACGAACACCAGATCATTGGATTCGACGACCTGGTTGAAATCCTGCGAAGTGACTGCATGCGTTGCCATATGCGTTCCCCATTCCCCGGCTTACGCTATAAGCCGATTTCAAAAAACAATATCGTGCAATGCTGCGCAATATTGCGAAAGCCCGTTTGCGAAAAGTATATAGCCGCACGCCATGCAAACACACTGCCGCACCCGATTGCGCTATGGGAAGAATCGGAAGCACGTGACATTCACATGCCGTGCGTGATAATGGAACCATGCCAGTGATGAATGATGAAGTGCCCGACGAGGGCGATTTCGACGCCAACCGCCATCGCGGGGAATTCGACGACATTACGCCGGAGGATTTCATCCGCGGAATGGGCAACCCTCCGGGATGGCTCCCATCGGACGAAATCAACCGCATGCGCCGCGAAATACCGATTCCGTACGTCGTGGTCGTGCCGGTGCGCACCGACGATCTCGGCAGGGTGGCGCAAATCGGCTCGCTGCTGCGCG
>OJPE01001014.1_pt1 | contig 10395 bp, 7 predicted proteins | sample 1598351 | NCBI WGS metagenome assembly OJPE01 (sample SAMN03922475, study PRJEB24848) | human gut metagenome | isolation source: stool sample | host: Homo sapiens | place: Germany | collected 2010-11 | reverse complement strand
TAGATCGTCGGCAGCGTCAGATGTGTATAAGAGACAGGGCTATAACCTCGCTTGTACCATCTGTGCATCCATCATTAGTTAGAAATACTTCAAAATTATTGTGCTCTTTGAATAATGAACTTAGACATTCTAAAGTTTTCATTTTACGGTTATGCACCGTTAAAATAACTGCTATTGATTTCTTTTCCATAATTTAAAATTTCGATTGATTAATAAACCCAACAATAGTATTTGTGATTAAACCAGACTTGCAGAAATAAGTATATTGGGTCATAAAGAGAGCATAATATACAAAAAAGCAAAAGAACAAGATTGTTCCCAATAAGAGAGTTGTTGGTTTAATTTTATAATGAGAAATACAAATCAAAACATTAAAAGGTAAAAGACACCATAAATATATATTTAATCGTGCACACAATTCTGCTTGGTTCAAATTACTTGCAATATAAATAAGGAAAAAAAGTTGAAGATTAATAATCTTGACAACAATTTGATTCTTACGTAACCGAGAATTAATATTGATTATTACTAATGGTACACACACTATAACTATAGCAAAAAGCAGTTTTCCCAATGTATACTCTGTCTCAAACGTCGTTTCAGTTGAAGCTTTGTTCAATGCATATGACATAAAAGACAAACCTGGTATTTTCAATAACGTTTCGGCTATAACACCAAGGAATCTTAACACCAAAAACATAACTAAATAAAATATAGCGCTTTTATAAGATAATGCCCATTTAAAAAATGGCATTACAAGAAGTAATAAAAGAAGTCCAGAACTAGTATGAACAAACACAGCAGCTAATGCTAATATCCAATACTTCTTATTTCCCCCAAGAATTTCCGGTATAGCCCACATCATCATCCCAGTTGCATAATACTGGCGCAATAAATTTGCTGAATTTGCAAATATATATGGAAAAAATAAGAAAAAGGAAACTGCAGTAATTACATATACTCTATTAATCTTCAAATACTTTCCTAAACTAAATATTCCTTCAATTCCGCAGATATAAAAGAAAAATGTGCTAAAAACCGAAAACATTTTTATATTGCCAAAAAACAAATGAGCAACAACCCAATTAATAAGTGTATAAAGCGGCTCTTTTGCATCATTCAACAAAAATAAATAACTCAGTAAGTCTATATGGGTAGCACTTTCATACAAAGGCAAATACCAACTATAATCTGTTTGGTCAGCCTTTATTGTTATATTTATTAAAGCCAAAAATAGAATTATAAAATAAAAACAAATCTTTGGTTTTGAAGAATAAAATGCCTTAACTAACGAATAAATAGTTGCTAAAAAAGGATTTAATATTAAAAGTATAACACCAATAGGTGTCAAACTCGTCTTAGATTTTACCATACTAAACTAATTAAATATTTTAACCTATACCAAAAACAATATGAAATAAATCACTACTGAAATTTTTGGTTGTATCATATTACATACTTGTCTTACAAAAATTATTTTTTCTATTTTAATTTTCAAAATGGCATTACAGCCAACTTGCCATTATTAATGTCTGAAGCTTTCAAAAAATCTATACTACCATCTTTCTTTCCTACCACAATAGAATTACCATGTATCTCCAGCACCTCACCATATTCTTCATTTGTAGTTTTATCCATAAGATGGTCTCCTTCAGACAGAATAGAATCATTTGATAAAATAGCAAAATTACGAGGGTCTTTTTTAGAATTAGTCCTTGGCTTCAAATAAATATTAGGCTGCATTCTGTCAGAAAGTTCCTTGATGGCTTGCAAAATCAAAGCGTTACCTACCGAAAGTTCTTCCTTCTTTGGCAAGGAAGCGGGATTATCAATTGACAAGAATTTTAATAAAGAATTTGCCTCATCTGCTTTCATCATCTGCGTTTCCTGCAATGATTTTACCAAGTCAGAAATAGCCTTTTCCACTAAATCAATTCTCAATGTAGACGAATATTGAAAAGATCTTATTGGACTTATATCAAAAGGTCTTTCTGTACGCTCGTCTATCATCAAAACTGTCTTCTTATCAAAAGCCTGCCTAAATCCCAACTCATAAAACACATTAGGATTTCTCGAACTTAAATCGCAAATTGCCATATCACAACTCACTGCATGCTTCAAGATGTCAGCAATGATGACATTGGTTTTAGACGTAACATCTGCACGAATTGCCTTATAGCCAACTTGCTTACAAGCCGGAACAATGATATGATTAAATACCCTATTGAAATGACCAGAAGGATAATCAGGAACATCACTAATAGGCATTATTACAAAACACTTTTTTAGAGGTTCTGCATCTGTCTTTCCATTTTTCTCTGTCATAATTGTATATGTTTATCTAACAAAAAAATCTGTATATTTCATACAAGCACAAGCTCCGTCCATTTTGACATGTATTCTGTCATAATTGAATTCAGTTATTCCCTTTTCGTTCAAAACGGGCTTTTGCGCAAATATAAGAGCGTTCTCCACTACCTCAACATCTTTATCTAATGGTGCGCAAGAATAACACAATTCTTCACCATACTGTAATTGAGACAAGAATACCTCATACTTTTCATGATCCAAATGTCGATCATGGATGTTATCAGCCTTACCTATGTATATTATCTCTATCAGAGACACCTTATCGGTCTGAGCATTATACACAGAGCGATAAACTATATATATACCGGAATAATTAGGGAGTCCACCCTTATTGCGGTCTCTCCAATATCCTTCAAATTTTAAATGAAAATCTTTCATAGACTTTTAATGCTTAATCACTCATTATCAATTTATTCTATTCTGCAATTATCTCATTCAAATGATTAATACAAGCCGCTTTATCTTCTTTACTTATCACATCATCTGACACAGTTTCCAAAACAGATTTCAATGAATTACAATTAGCCTTATTACAATAATGAAGTTGCTTTATAAGACTAACAGCCTCAGATTCCTTACCATTAGTTACTAATTTCTTAGTTATTAACTTGACCAGCTTCTTTAGACCTGATTTTGAACCTTCTTTTGCTATCAACTCCAACACATTAAGATTATTCTCAAAAGAATCTATTTCCTTTTCAAATTTAGCACAAACAATCTTTAGTAAAGAAGTTGGTAGTTTGATTAGTTCTGATGAAGGTTTGGTGCTCAATATCTCACCAAACATAGCTTGCAAAACAGGAGCAGTAGATAACTCTATAGCTAAACTAGCAAGTGAGTCATCAGGGTCTTTAATCAAAAGGTTTAACAGATTTTTTATTTCGTTCTTTACCAAATCATTCGATATTCTCAACTTTCCATCCTCATCGGTTTGCAGCAAGTGTTTAAGTACAGGTGTATAAAACTCATCAAAAGAAGGATAACGCATCAACTCTTCTGCATAATCATAGATTTTTATTTTGGAATCAATCAATTTCCCAAATTCCTGCATCGTTTGTTCTTGAGTTTTATCAAAATCAATCAATTTCCCGACTATATCTTTAGACAGAAGGATTTGGCCTGCTGCATTTGCAGAAGATTTCAAGAGCTTTAGCATAGTTCCCAGAAACTCTCCATTCTCAGCATTGTCTTCAAATATTGTATGATGCTTATCTGGCCCATAATAATTAGTCTCTTTAACCGAATTACCAATACGAGCAAGCAACCCCTTAATTCCTGTACCATCACCTATACAGTGATTCGGCATTCTTGATAGATAATCATTGACCCTATTAAGTATTTTTTCTATAACCTCTTCATTAGAAGGATTTATACTATAAGATGGGGTAAAATCTACGACCTTATCCAAATACCTATGGAATACATAGCCTGATTTTCCCGGTAATCTCTCACCAATTCCAAACAAGATTTCTTGCACTCCATTTTTCTCACATAGCTCCTCGTAAGTCAAACGCCCAACAACATTATCAATCAATTGCGAGTCATATAATTTTTCTGGAGCCATGTATTGATACTTTAAAGTAACGTTTGGATACGCGGCAAATACCTTATCAAAAAGGACCTTTAAGTCATCTCCATAATCAGCATTTTCAGCCTTTGAAATCAGGAAAGAGATATCATCAGCCACTTTCTCGGTAATAGTTATATCTTTCGCACATTTTTCACTATAATAGAGTATCAATCTCTCTAATATGACTCGATAGCCATTCTCTCTCAACTTGCAAGAAAATTGGATTAACTCATGTATTAAGTCTTTTTCCAAAAAGTCGATTTGTTTATTCCAAGATACTGATTTATCAAACAAATCTATAATGGCCTTTAAATAAGTATTGTCTATATAAGTAGTTGCATCATCCAGTTTGATAAGGACTGCAAGTAAATTTGGAAGTTCACTATCAGTTAGTCCTCTTGAAACAACCTTTCCTATCTTATCTTTTATGCAATCCAAGACCATTTCTTTCTTAGATTCATCTTCGCCTACATATTCTGTTATCTTCTCGACATTCACCTTCTCTATGGATTCAGATATCTTTACAGGAAGTGAATTAAACACAACTGAATTGGATATAATCTTATCTATGATCCCTATAGTATTCTTATAAGGCATCATGGTTGCCTTAGTTCGCATAAGAAACAGCTCTAAACGTGGATTTTTATCCGTTTCATTAGGATGTATATCCTCGAAAAGCAGACAAGGATTGACAACCAACCTATCATAGAAAGACGAAAACTCCTCACGGATTATAGCCAACACACAAATTGCAGCCTCATTGGCATTAACAAACTCCTTATCATACAAAGAAAATTCTACTATCAGATTATTCAACAGCTGAATAATTCTACGTGGATTGGTAGCATATTCTCGTGATATATTACTGATGCTAGCTTTACTCAACCCTAACTGATACTCATCATTCAGATGCTTGGTAAAATCGTACATCTCATCATTTTGAAAAGGCTTTATCCACAATGAGACATTGAAAAACTTTCTCAGATACTCATTGGCTTCCGTTTCATTCTCTTCGCCACAAGACGACTTAACTAGATGATGTTTTAGAGAGTTTACAGCCAGAGGTATAATAAATACCACCTTTGGATGCTTGCCCAAGAAAGACTTAATTGTCGTCAACATATCTTGAGCCTGTTGAGCTGTACATCTATCAAGATTGTCTATCACAATAATCAGCTTGTCATACATTGGAGAAGTAAACTTACTTATCCATTTTGGGATAAGAGATGCTTGGTTCCCCTTTAAAGACTCTTGAATGATTTCATCAAAACATTCCTCAAATTGTTCTGGCGCAAACAAACGAGATTTTTGACAAGTTACCTTCAGGTCATCTGTAGAATGTTTATAGTATATTAGAAAAAGCGTTATAATGGCAGTAATAGTAGAAAATCCGAAGCTAAATTTTCTCTGACTTTCCGGCAATAACATGAGTATTACTATAATAACTATAGCTGCTATAGAAACTGCTGTCACATAACCAGGATTACTTTTATGCCTTACCTCCACATCCTCGTTAATGTTATCATAGAAACGCTCCATCTGCTTCGTTTGTGTCACCCCAAGTTGCTTTTGGAGTTCATATATAAACATTCTACGGAAGGAATCATTAGCATACTTCCAGGCATCATAAGTAATAAACTTATAGTTCTTACCCGATTTTTGAGCGCATTCATTCTCCAGTGTCTTTATAATGGTAGACTTACCTGTACCCCAGTCTCCATATAAGCCTATCGTAAAGGACTTATCATCTGGCACTCGCTCTATGCAATCAGCCAAAGCATCAGCATATACTTCTGTATTCAACAAATCAGAAGGAGCTGTACCATCATCCAGTTTCTGGAGGACTTTCTCTTCATCTATTATAAATTTTCGTGCTTCCATATATTTTTACTTTTATAAAGTAACATCCATCGTACCATCCGTTGAGCCTCCATCAATAATGAGGTACTCCACATTAGAGTACGTTTGGTTAATGACAGAGAGAATTGTTTTCTCTATGTCGTTGACGGCATTATAGCATACCGACAATACTGAAATCTTTGGTTGTATCATTGTAATAAATTTAATAACATAAACACACTACCCAATTGTTCCAGCAGTTTCCACTGCCAGAACAGCCTCGGTACTTATCGAGTTCTAAAAAATAATCTTAACTATCTAATGTGTGTTTCGTATGGTATCATTGAAGGGCTCACTCTGCTCTTAAGGATTCTATCACAAACCTTTCGAAGCTCGCCTTATAGCCGCCTTCCATCGGGCAGGGATCGTCGGGATAGGACTTGTGATACTCCTCTTCCATGTTGTCAAGATAGTCCATTATCTGCATCACCTGGTCTTTGGTGCAGTGATGCTTCTTCAGCGAAGAACGAAGCAGGCAGTAGGACTGGGTATGACTGGCATAACCCTCTTAGACATGCTTGACATGAATTCTCATTCATGTGGCCAGCCACCTTTAAGGTGCGTACCACATTACTACTGCCGCCGAGAAGGGGTGAACACTTGCCCCAAGCATTCACCTTTTCGGCTCAGGGGTGAACCCTAGTAAAAAGAACTTTGTATATACAGCGCATGCTAGAAATATAAGAGTCTCTATTATAATGGGTTATATTGTGTTTTTAACACATTATTAACGCTAAAGGTTGGCATCGGGGTTCACCCTTCACCGACTTCATCGCCAAGTGTTCACCCGCACTCTTACTTAGAGAACGACTATCCCCTGCAGGATACCGCCCCGACCTACACTTCTAGGGGGCGGGGTAAGTAAGGGGAGTGTACTTTCTAAGACTTTCCTTATGTAAAGGTTCGATTACTATAGGAAAGATATAGTATATATAGACTCCTAGAAAAAGCAATTTTCTACTCACCCTAGTTACCCCTGGCGTAAACAAGATAGTTACGAGCGCTAAGTATCATGGTTACGATAGCTAAGTATCATACTTATGGAGCATAACCCTATCAGTGATAATCGGTGAGTATCAGTGAGCAACAATGAGCATCGGTTAGTTGGGAATGAGAAATGTTGTATCTTTGCATTGTGATTCAGAAAGAGAAGTCCCACACGAATCGAACGAATCAATCTGTTCAAAGGACATATTCGTGAGATTCGTGTCCACCATCATCCTATTCCATCCTTTTAATCACCTTGCATGGATTTCCTGCGGCAATACAATTTGCAGGAATATCCTTTACAACAACAGAACCAGCACCTATCACAGAGCCTTCACCAATAGTAACACCTTTAAGGATGATACTCTTGGCTCCGATTAATACATGATCCTTTATAACGATAGGTGCACACTTAGCTGTATGGTTATCCATACTCACCATAGGAGCAAACATCTCACCAGAATCACGTACTCGCCAATCAAGATTATGTGCATCAGAATCCATGATAATACAATCACCACCAATATTCACATAGTTACCGATGGTGATACGCTCTTTCGCCCAAAGGCAAGGTGAAGACATACCTACATGATGCCCAATCTCTATGATTGAGTTAGGACGTTCTGCAACTATGCAACCTCGCTGATATCGACAAAGAGGATTTATACATTCACCAGAAGTAAAGATAAAGTCATCCCCTATCCTCACCTTCGACTCAGGGTGGATATCCAGATAGATATGCCCATGTATCTCCGCTCTCTTCCCCAGGTTCTTCCCCCCGATAGACAACCGAATGATCAACCTATTCCAACGAACATAGAACTGCTTGCGCAGGAAGCGAGGGAGGTGGAGGGACTTGCGGGTGAGGGTATGAATTAATATTGATGTTGACATACTATTTATTGCAATATCTATTCTTTAAAAACGTCATCAACTTACTAAAACTTTCTTTTTGATAAAAGCATATAGCAAATAGACTAATACAAGCACAAGCAATTTTTAGAAGATAACCATCAATTAGCAAATAACAGATGGCAGCAAACAGCATCATTCCTATATATATTAGCGTACTTTTCAACAACTTAACCGAAATGAACTTAAGGCTATAATAATATCGGCTCAATGCCATAACTGCATAAGAAACAACTACAGAGGCACATGCTCCGTACAGACCGAACTTCGGTATCAGCAAGATATTGGCTACTATAGAAGAAGCTGCACCCCAAATACTTGAATAGAAATAGTATTTACTCTTCTTGACTACGCTGAATACTGTGGCATAAAAAGACGCCATACAAGATATTGCAGCTCCAACCATCAGCAGAATCATATACTTCCATGCCTCAAAGAAATCTGGAGCCGCAAATATTTTAACTATTAGCGGAGCACTTAAACTAAAGCATATCGTTCCACAAGTTAAGAACAAAAACAACAATTTAAAAATTCTCAGATAGAAAGCTTCAAATGAAGGTTTTCCATACTCCTCGAAGACAGAGACATTCCAAGAAACAGAAAATAAACTAAAAATGATAGTTATTATTCCAGGAAATTTATTTGCTACTGCATATACACCAATTGCAGAATATCCCAAACATGACTCCATTACTGGTCTATTCAATGCCTGAACCAGCCACCACATAATTGTATTCGGAATCAATGGTATTGAGTAAACTAACACATTTTTAACTGCATGAAGCCGAAAACCTACAATATCAAGATATTTCCAAGAATGAGAAGCAAGAAATGAATAAAGCGAAGTAAATACATTTGCCAATATAAGCGAGAATACATATCCTTCTACACCCCATTTAGGTATAAGAATCCATGAAAAAATAAAAGTTGTAATACATAACACCATTCCTGTAAAGGAATATATTTTCATTTTCTCCAGACTTATTATAAACTGCTGGGTATAGTTTTGAAGAAAGGTTGACAACACCATTCCAAAGACCAACCATATATGTTCTGTAAAAGCGTTATGAAAATCTGTAGCTAGAACAACGGACTGAAGCAAAAGAAAAACAACAGCCCATACGACGAACAAGAATAAAGTAAACTTCAATGTAGAAGTATAGTACATCTTCTGTTCTTTAACTGATTTATTCTTGGTAAAAACAAATATACCTTCAGCTGTACACAACGTTATAACGCCGACCAGCAAACCAGAATAGGTAGAAATCAAATCAGAAAGGCCATATCCCTCAGTTCCTAACCATCTAGTATACAAAGGCAGCAGCAAGAAAGCAAGCATCTTACTGCCTGTATTGCCTGTAAGTATCCATGCGGTATTTTTTAAAAGCTTCTTATACTTTGGGTCCATATATAATTGGCTTTACACGCTGATAAATTTCCTGAATATCTTGCTCAGTAGCAACATTCTTATCATATCCTTGCTTCAGCGTATTAATCACGATATCACGCTTATCTAATCTCTTTTTAACCATACCTTTAAGCACAGGCAACATTTGCATTATAGGCAAAAATGGTTTTAGACATTTTATAAACTTTGCTTTTACAATAACACTGCCAAACTTAATATATTCATTAAGAGAATAATTAATATCATACTTATTTGTTTTCAACATATCTTCCAAAATGTCACAAACCTTCATATATGTGAAATGCTTTGGAATATAATAATACGAATTAAACAAGTCTTCGTCCAAAATGTTTTGTTTTTCAAAATTAACAAAATCGGCAAGGAATTCGTTCTTTGTTGTTATTTTTTTAGCATCTAAATAAATGCGATAATCAAAATCCCTATCTATATGACATGGTCTAAGAAGACGAATTGGCTTATTTAAGACCTTAGCATCAACTAAACCAGTACTATACCAATTATAAACCTTATCAGAAGCATTTATCCAATGCTTCAATGCCAGTTCTGAGATTACTCTAAAATTCGGGTATTTAGCTTCCATATCTTTCAGCACCTGCGACTTTCTTGCCTCATCGGGATGAGGACGATATATTATGATAGACTCAGGATACTTTTGCAAAGCAATTTCAAACCATTTTAAGATTTCTGATCTTGATTTGTTCGACAAATTAATCATATAATTCAAATCTTCCTCCCCAATGTCTTTAATATATCCAGCAATCTGTATAGGATCTAGTTCGCTATAGGCAAAAGACGAAACAAAAAGCAACCACTTTTTTGAACCATCAAGATTATATCGCTCAGCCAATTCCTCTTTACTTAATAATGTCTTATTGAAAGGCTCTTTCAACAAATCCAAATTCAGCTGACCTACTACAATTGCATTTTTACTAGGAACCCCACTAGCGACTATGCGATTTTGGGTCTGTTCTCCCCAGCATAAAGTTATTGCCTTTTGACCTGTTCCAACTACATTATGAGAACAATTAGGAGACTCTTCATCCTTAATTCCAATCAACTGCTCCCATAACAAATTGACTATTTTTTGGAGTAAACCATAATTTTGAACATCTCCAATTAAATTTGCATCACTATAAATTGCTGGAGAAACCAAAACTTTAGGTTGGTATCTAACTTGAGGCTGTCTCTTATACACATCTGACGCTGCCGACGATCTACTCTGTGTAGA
>OJPE01001013.1_pt1 | contig 10401 bp, 11 predicted proteins | sample 1598351 | NCBI WGS metagenome assembly OJPE01 (sample SAMN03922475, study PRJEB24848) | human gut metagenome | isolation source: stool sample | host: Homo sapiens | place: Germany | collected 2010-11 | reverse complement strand
GAAGGCGGATGTAAGCGAATCCATGTTCATTATTTGCTCGCATTCATTAAAAATGAACATCCATAGATGAGTGAACAAAAACATTTTTTCATGTATTATCGTTCTGCAAGAGTAATCATTTTCTGATTACTTCTGCGAAATGATTGCAATTTTCTTGGGCTAAAGGTACATTTTTCCATATTCCTCTATAAAAATCCATCATAAGCCACGCTTCACTTGTCAAGTCCCTTTAAGAAGATAACTCGGAGGGACGATACCTTCTACGTTCAGGCCTGCGGTTTTCGGGCAAAAAATTCCCTTCGGTAATTTTTCACCCGAAAAAACGTTCCGGTATCGCCGTCCGAGTTGGAGAAACGTTCCGGGACTTAGCAAGCGAAGCGACCTACGACGCATAGGACAAAACCAAGATACAATCCGGCGGCGGTATTTTGCCGACACCTGATGTCCTAATGGATTATGCTGTCAACATCAACCGCACGTAAATTCTCATCCAGTCCTATGGAGTAACAGAAGGAAGCGGGGACTAAAGACAGCTCGCTCTCCACTCTGCATAATACAGTTTCTCTTTATCGGCTTCGTGTCGTTTGCGGCTTTTCCACCCTTTCCCATTTTCCCGTTCCGCCTTTTTTGTTTTTGGCTTTCCCTTCGCGTATTTCTCTCTCTTCTTTTATCGGACCCGGTACGTTTCTCACACTTTTATCCTTGATTCTTCCGTTTTTCCGCCTTGCGTTTTCTCCCTCTGCGGTGAAACGTGATGACATCCGATGAAACAGATAGCACAACGCATTGAGACATAGTGATTTATCAAATTTATGACTATATATTTGCGGTGACAACAACAGTTATAAACCCTAAAAATTACAGTTATGGCAAAGAAAAATGTAAGGGACGAACCCCCAAAAACGCAAGTCACCGAGAACGCCCAGCTGAGCGACATCGTGTTTATCCTCGACAAGATGGAACTGCTTCTACAGGCAATATCCGACATCGACAAGAACGGCAGGTACAAGACGGTTCCGGCAGACAAAAAACACCGGAACTCTTTCCTGAAAATTGACCGATATGCCAGCATGTTCGAGAATTTTCTGAAGAACTTTTGGAGCCAGTTGAAAGACCCGACTCGTTTCGGCATCCTTTCCGTCAAGGAGAATGCGCTGGACAACCCGGAAGTCAGACAGGCAATCGAGGATCTTGCCGCAGGCAGAAAATCAGACGCGGTGGAGGAATTTCTAAAGAAATACGAGATTGTTCCCCGCTCCAAAGAAAACCAAAGTATAAACCATCAAAATCAAGAAGAAATGGCAAAAAAAACTGAGACACAGCAACAGGCCGCTCCGGAAACCGCGCAGCAGCCGAAATACCGCTACAATGAATCCATGATCAACTGGGAGGAACTGAAGAAATACGGGCTGTCCCGCGAGTATCTTCAGGAACGCGGACTCCTTGACCAGATGCTCAGGGGCTACAAGACCAACCAGGTCGTGCCCATCAGCATGAATTTCGGTTCTGCCGTATTGCGTACCGACGCACGGCTGTCACTCCAGCAGTCCGTGGGAGGTCCCATCGTGCTGGGCATCCACGGTATCCGGCAGAAACCCGAACTCGACCGCCCGTACTTCGGGCATATCTTCTCCGAGGAGGACAAGAAGAACCTGCTTGAAACAGGCAATATGGGACGTGTCGTGGAACTGAAAGGACGGGGCGGTGAATACATCCCCTCTTTTGTCAGCATTGACAAGCTCACCAATGAGGTGGTCGCCATGCGTGCGGAAAATGTCTTCATCCCGAAGGAGATTAAAGGCGTAAAGCTTACCGAGCAGGAGCAGAACGACCTGCGCGAAGGCAAGAAGGTGTTCATCGAGGGTATGATTTCCAACAACGGAAAGGAGTTCGACGCCCACATCCAGATCAACGCCGAGCGCAGGGGCATCGAATATATCTTCGATAACGACAAGCTCTTCAACCGCCAGTCATTGGGTGGCGTGGAACTGACCAAACAGCAGGTTGAAGACCTGAATGCCGGAAAGGCCATTTTCGTGGAGGGAATGGAGCGTAAGGACGGGGAGAGATTCTCCTCCTATGTCAAGCTGGACGAGGTGACGGGCAGGCCCGCCTATACCCGCTACAATCCCGACTCCCCGGAGGGCGCACGGGAAATCTATATCCCGAACGAGATCAATGGCGTGAAAATCACCGCCGAGGAGCAGCAACAACTACGGGAGGGCAGGACCATCTTCCTCAATGACATGGTGAACCGCAAGGGCGAGGAGTTCTCCTCGTTCATCAAGGCGGACCTGGAAACCGGACGGCTCAGTTATTCACGCACTCCGGACGGTTTCGAGCAGCGTGCGGAATTCAAGATTCCGGATAAGGTGTGGGATGTGGAGCTTACCCGCAAGCAGCGTTCCGACCTGCAGAGTGGCAAGGCTGTTTTGGTGGAGGGTATCAAGGGATATGACGGCAAGACCATCTCCCAGTATGTCAAGGCGAACTTCAACCAGGGCAGGCTGGACTTCTACAACGAGAACCCCGACCGCAAGCGTGACGCCTCGCAACGAAATGTCGTGGCTGAAACACAGAGGCAGGAACAGGGCAGCCGGAAATCCAAAGGCGCAAGTATAGCATGATGCATGAATCAAATGAATGTGGAATCCTAAAAGAAAAGAAATATGGAAATGAACAAGGAAAACAACACGCCTTTCAAGGTAGAGGACGTAAACTGGGAGGAACTGGCAGGTATCGGCATATTGAAAGACGAGCTGGAAATGTCGGGAGAACTCGACACGTTGCTCAAGGGGGAGAAAACGAATGTGATACGGCTCAGCCTGGTGCTGCTTGGTGTGGACGTGGTGATGGACGCCACGCTACAGCTGGTGCGCAAGGACGGCGGACCGCTGCTCGAAATCCTCGGCATCAAACCCATCGGACAACAGTAGCCCCTCCTTATATATAATATGTAAACTGAATGTATAACCGCCGTTTTCCGTTCCACCACACACCGGCAAGCGGGAAACGGCTTGACTTTATCCGAATCATGATAGCAATCATAGCAGAAAAACCGAGTGTCGGTCAGGACATAGCCCGTGTGGTCGGGGCTACAGAAAAAAAGGACGGCTACATAGTGGGAAACGGTTACATGGTGACATGGGCACTGGGACATCTGGTGTCACTGGCCTTACCGGATGCATACGGCTACACGAGAACCGCCGCCGAAGACCTTCCGATGATTCCCGATCCGTTCCGTCTTGTCGTGCGGCAGGTACGCACTGACAGGGGGATGGTGACGGACATCGCAGCCGGCAGGCAGCTCAAGGTCATCAGCGAAGTGCTCACCGGATGCGAGAGCATCATCGTGGCGACCGATGCCGGACGTGAGGGGGAACTCATCTTCCGGTGGATATATTCTTATTTGGGCTGTACCAAGCCGTTCAAACGGTTGTGGATCTCCTCGCTTACCGACGAGGCCATCCGTGAGGGAATGGCAAGCCTCAAGGAAGGAACCGGATATGACAGCCTGTATGCAGCCGCGGACAGCAGGGCGAAGGCGGATTGGCTGGTGGGCGTGAATGCCAGCCGCGCATTGGCGGCAGCCTCCGGTTCGGTGAACAACTCCATCGGACGGGTACAGACACCGACCCTTGCCATGATATGCGCACGCTTCAAGGAGAACCGTAACTTCGTCTCCACACCATACTGGCAGTTGCATATAGTGCTGAAAAGGGACAACGGGCACCGGCAGTTCATCCACACGAAGGAGTTCAAGGACAAGAATATGGCGGAAGCGGCATACAAGAGTATTACCCCCAGATCGGTGGTAACAATCACTAAAGTGAAGCGAGGGAAGGCATTCCAGCAGGCTCCGCTCCTGTACGATTTGACAGCCCTCCAGAAGGACTGTAATATTCATTACGATCTTCCGGTGGACAAGACCCTTGCCATCACACAGTCCCTGTACGAGAAAAAACTGGTTTCATATCCGAGGACAGGCAGCAGGTATATTCCGCAGGATGTCATGGCGCACATTCCGGTATTGTTGGAAAAGATAACAGCCATGCCGGAGTTCCGTGAGTACAGAAGGAGCTTAGACCTTTCCGCCCTGAATACACGAAGCGTGGATGCCGCAAAAGTGACCGACCACCATGCGCTGATTATCACCGGTATCGTCCCTGAGGGATTGTCCGAGGCGGAATCCACGGTTTATACTCTGATAGCCGGCAGAATGCTGGAAGCCTTCTCTCCCCCTTGCGAGAAAGAACTGCTGCTCATGGAGTGCGTATGCGGGGGACTGGACTTCCGCTCCCGTTCCACTGTCATCGCCAATCCGGGCTGGCGGGCGGTGTTCTCCCGAAAGGAGGACCGGGAAAAAGACGAGCCGGAAAGAGACGAAGGCACAGCATCTTTTACAGAGGGTGAGGAAATACCGGTCATGGGACATGGACTGTCACAGAAAAAAACATTGCCCAAACCTCTCTATACGGAAGCCACCCTGCTCACGGCCATGGAGAACTGCGGCAAGGAAATCACTAACGGACAGGCACGCGAAGCGGTGAAGGATACGGGTATCGGTACGCCTGCCACCCGTGCCGCCATCATCACGACCCTGCTCAAACGTGACTACATCGAGCGTTCCGGCAAGAACATCCGTCCGACGGAAAAGGGGCTTTACCTCTATGAATCGGTAAAGGACATGATGGTGGCTGACGCGGAGCTGACCGGCATATGGGAAAAGGCGCTGGAACAGATAGAGTGGCGTACCCTCGATCCGGAAAGCTTCATGCTCTCCATCAGGGAATACACGGGAAAAGTTACCGGCGAGATACTGCGTCTCAAATTTCCGGAGCCGTCATCATGCGTCCTTGCCTGCCCCAAGTGCAAGACCGGCAACGTGGTGGTGAAGTCCAAAGTCGCAAAATGCGACCGTGAAGGATGCGGACTGCTGGTGTTCCGCCGTTTTCTGAACAAGGAACTGACGGACCTGCATCTCGAACAGCTTTTCTCTTCCGGCTCCACCCGGCTGATCAAGGGCTTCAAGGGCAAGAAAGGGGTACCTTTCGACGCGACGGTCATCTTTGACGAAAGTTTTAACCTGAAACTTTCTTTCCCAAAATCCAAGGGCGGGAAAGGTAAATGATACCGTCATTCCAATTCCGGGGCAAAGGTAGCGGAACCGCCCGTTGCCACCTGCAAGGTCGGGCCTTGCAGGTTTCGGGGAAAATCATCCTCGCCCTACTCCGGTATTTTCCCCGAAAACCTTGCCTGTGGAGGCGGTCCGCATACTGGCCCCTGAAATTGGAAATGGCATGTTTCACCTTTTAATAGCAAATGATCATGAAAGCAAAGGAATGTATCGAAAAACCGAGAACCGGCAAATGGATAAAAAGAATGGCACTGGCCGCCGCAGCCTTCATAGTGTTCAGTTATCTCTATTCAAGAGGAATTTCGCCGGTATGGACGGCAGTCGCCATCGTCTGTTTCAGGGGATTCTTCAGGTTCCTCTATAAAATCGCCTGCCTTCTGGTAGCGGCGGCGATACTTTTCTGCATCCTCAGCTGCCTGGTATTCTGATTCCACCGGCATACAATATCGGGAAATGAAACAAATGCTGCATATAAACCACTGTAATACCTTGCAGAACAGGGCTGTCCCCACGAACGGCCCTGTTTTGTATTCCACACTTTATGAGGACAAGGGTAACGGGAACAGGGACGGAAAGAAAAGAGGGCATATACAGCTATTGGCAGACCGGGAACTACAGGGCAAAGTTGGCAAACGCTTCTTTTCGGACGGCAAGGCCGGGACCCTTCGGGTTTCGCGGAAAAATCATCCTCGCCCGGAGGGCTTGCGGTATTTTTCCGTAAAGCCCTTGTAGTTCAACGGGCTGCCAAAGCCCGAGTATCCACAATTAAAATGATAAAGCCATGAATCAAGCAATCATCTCAAGACCGCCGACGGCACCGGTACAGATACCAATGCCGATACCGGCAAGAAGAAAGTACCATACCCCGGAACCGACCGTCAAATTCCCTCCACGGGAAAAGGGCGGACCCGTACACATCTCCACACTGCTGGACCCGATACTGGAGATAAGCAGTCATCCCGACCGGAACAGGCTGCTGGTGGAGTTCTTCAACAGATAGAAAGAATACGGTTATTCACACTTTAATCCATATAATTATGTTTTTTACAGCAATCAACCAGATGATGACAGAAGGAGTCGACCTGACACTCGTCATCCGTAAAGCGAACGGACAAATGGCGGTATCCGTACTGCCGAAGTCAAACGGGCTGAAAGACGAAGCCCAGAACCACATTATCCCGTTGACCCTCAAGGGAGTTCCGCAGGAACTGGATACCGGATTCCTGCAAGCCGTCGCCCGGCCGGTGCAGAAAGCCACGGGACTGATCACCAACATGGCGCAGTTCGAGGCACAGACGGAAAAGGCCGCTTCCGAGAGCAAGGTGGCGAAGGATGCAAAGGCCAAGGAGACGAAAGAGGAGAAAGAGAAACGGGAGAAGTACGAGAAGCATCTCAAGAAAGCTGAGGAACTGATTGCCGCGGGAAACCATAAGGATGCAGTGACGGCTCTCGGACAGGCCCGACTTTATGCCAAGCCGCAGGACCAGAAGAAGATTGACGAGATGCTGGAGCAGCAGAAAAAGGCCATGAACCGGGGAAGCCTGTTCGAGCTGATGGAAGAACCGCCTGCACCGCAACAGCTCCGGTCACAACCACCGGCAGCAACGGCACAACAGCCGCAGCCTGCACCGCACTGTCCGCCGCAATCCCAGGCATCAGGACCAGCGGGCGGACAAATTCCTGACAAGCAGCAGATAATGTGGCCGCCACAGCAGCCTGCGCAAAGGCCTGCACCGCATCAGGCTCCCCCACAGCCGCAATATGCCGGGCAACGGCCGATGAGCCACCAGCTCCCTCCACAGCATGCATACGCGGAACAACAGATTTCATACCGGCAGGAACGGGAGCAAAATCCCGAAGACCTCTATCCGTACTATCAGAGGGGACAGGAAGTCCCTACCTACCGCCCGGAAGATTATGAGGAATATCCCGATTTTCCGCAATCTATGTTAGAACCCAATGTCTCACATTATCAAAGCATTTAATATTATGGCATTAGAAATCAAGGGAATGACACGTTCATTCACATTCAAGAAAGGCAACGGGATGGTCACACTCGATGACCCAAACACGTCGGACAGCCCCGAAATGGTCATGAACTACTACTCGAACTTCTATCCGGAACTGACCACGGCGACGGTGCACGGGCCGGTCATCAAGGAAGACAAGGCGGTGTATGAATTCAAAACTACCATCGGGACAAAAGGATAAAAGCAATGGGAAAGGACAATAAAAAACAGAAGAAATCATGTGTACCATTGGACGAACAGCAGGTGGAACGGCTTGCAAGGCTCATCATCGGACAGACCGTACGCAATATCCGTTACGGTACGGACAGGAAAGAAAGGATTACGGCACCGAGGGGTGCCGTTCCTCTTTTCTGAACGCCACGTTTCAGCCAAAACCTTTGCCGAGTCTTGTCGTGGAAGATTCCGACGGGAAAAGGCACAATCTCATCACGCGGGACAACTACGGGTTCCTGCGTGACTCCTTCTTCAGATATGCCTATCTGATGGAGAAGGAGGCGGTACATACCCCGGGCCGGACGTTCGGGGAAGGGATCGCAAGGCTGCACGAGGAGATGGATGCCCTTGTCGGTGGTCAATATCGAAGAGCAAGACGGACGGTTGCTGTTCAAGCTCTGGAAAGCCCATCATTGGGGAAAACTGACACTGTATTATTTCCCGATGAAGTTCGTGGAGGCTCTCGGATCGGAATTGAGACGTATCTCCATCACGTTCATCCATGAATTGATGAAGGCAAACGGAATACAGACCGTTCTGGATGAGGACGACACGGAATATGTCCTGACCTGGATTTCAGAGGAAGTACCGGAAGAGACTCCGGAGGAAAGGAAAAAACGGCTGAGACTCCTGCGCTCCTACGAGAACGGCAGAATAAAGAGGCTGCTCCAAAGGGTGGAATGCAAGTGTTACTACAAGAACCTGCCGAAGGCACTTGACAGGTATAAAGCCCGGAACGACTACGAACGGTCACTGGTCTCCGCCATGAAGGAGGGGCTGCAATTCCTGTCACCGGAACGTGGCATCATGGAATACAGCTACGATCCCTTTTATGAGAAAGAACCGGAGTTCCACCCCATGTACCTCTACCAACAGATACGTGTGATCTATGACAGTTACGATATGGTGACGGATTACCTCGTGGATTGTTACAATTCTCACAGCAGGGAGACCTACGACATCATACCGGTTACGACACTCGACCTGTCTCCCGAAACGGAAAAGCTGTTCCGCATGGATGACTATCCGGAACGCTTCTTCAAATGGGCGGACAAATTCATCAACATAATAATTTGAACACTATGATGGAAACAAACGAACTTACAAGGACTTTGAAGAACCTGCTTATCCCCAAGGCGGCACTGATTGCCTACGCCTCGGAGGATAACAAGAACTTTTTTTTGGAGATACGGGACATAGATGATCGGGGGAATATGGCGGAAGGCAGGCCTGTGACCCTGGAATTCATGAACGGGCTTGTAAAGGGATATTCGGAAAGGCATAGCAGCACGCCTTACGGAAAAGTACCGTCCAGCCTGATCTATTGCGATTCACGCAAGGGCCGCGAGCGGTATGTATGGTACAATCCCCCGCATAAGCGGATGATGTTCTTCAGCTCCGACCTCAAAATAGAAAATGCGGAATACAACCTGCCGGGAGTGATTTACGAGGCGGGGGAACATGGGATGAGGATATATGCTTACAAGGATGACATGCCCGGCAAGGATACGATGCTATATGTCGCGCCGTTCTTCAACGTGACCGGCTCCAGCGTATGCCTGGGCTCTGCCAATATAGACTTGCCAAAGGACCTGACATACGAAAGCCTGCTGCAATACTGGGAAAAGAAATTCTGGCTGACGGAGTTTTCGCACTTGGGAGGCAACGGAAATCCGACCCGGTCGAACCTTGTGCTAGTAACGAAAGCGGCCAGGAACAAACCATTCGACCTCAAAGAGTTGAAACCGTTGAACAATATGAAACTTAAAGACATACTGACATGAAAAGAGTACATTATACCGACAGTTACCTGATGAGTCCGCAGCATCCGGTAACGGTAAACCTGATCGGAGCGGGAGGAACCGGGTCGCAGGTACTCACCTGCCTGGCACGTCTTGACACAGCCCTGAGGGGACTCGGACACCCGGGACTGTTCGTTACACTGTATGACCCCGACACCGTGACGGAAGCCAACATCGGTCGCCAGCTTTTCGGACCGTCCGACCTGGGACAGAACAAGGCACAATGCCTCGTCACCCGGATAAACAACTTTTTCGGGAATGACTGGAAGGCGCAAGCGGACATCTATCCGGCAGTATTGAAGGATACCAGACGGGACAACCTGGCCAATATCACGATTACCTGTACCGATAACATCAAGTCACGGATCGACTTGTGGAATCTGTTGAGGGCTTTGCCGCAACCGACATACTGCACTTACGAGACCCCCTTGTACTGGATGGATTTCGGAAACACGCAGACCACGGGGCAAGTCGTGCTGGGTACCGTACCGAAGAAAATCAAACAGCCGGCGTCCAAACTTTATGAAACCGTCAATTCGCTAAAAGTCATCACCCGCATGGTGAAATACGCGAGAGTGAAGGAAACCGATTCCGGCCCGAGTTGTTCGCTGGCTGAAGCGTTGGAAAGACAGGACCTGTTTATTAACTCCACACTGGCACAACTCGGATGCGGCATCCTATGGAAGATGTTCCGAAACGGAGTGATCGAGCATAACGGATTGTACCTGAACCTGGACACGATGAAAGTGAACCCGATAATCATATAGACAGGTCAGCAGTTATAAATTCTTTCGCTTGAATGGAAAGAGTTCAGGAAACAGCCTCTCCATTTTGAGTTTTCCATTTTCTATATGGCAAGATATTCTTTGCATTGGCTCTGACACTCCGTTTCAAGTCTTCACGCAATATACAGAACGCGGTCTTTTACTTTATCATATTATGTCATATTACTCAATACAATGCTTTAGATAAAAATAATTAAAGCGTCTTTTATCAATCAAGAATAGTTTAGCTGGAGATATACATAACAGCTTGAAGTTTTTTGAATTACTTCCTGTTTTTATTCCATATGTTAAACTAATAATTGATTGTTTATGACTAGTGTAAAAGTAAAATTCAGTCCTTCATCCGTTATCCTTAAAGAGGGAACGGTTCATTATCAAATAATTCATCATTGTAAAGTACGGCATATCCGCACCGGTTACAAACTGTTTCCAAG
>OJPE01001011.1_pt1 | contig 10408 bp, 7 predicted proteins | sample 1598351 | NCBI WGS metagenome assembly OJPE01 (sample SAMN03922475, study PRJEB24848) | human gut metagenome | isolation source: stool sample | host: Homo sapiens | place: Germany | collected 2010-11 | reverse complement strand
TTCGAACCGCCGACCCTCTGCTTGTAAGGCAGATGCTCTAAACCAGCTGAGCTAAACGCCCTTGTTTTCGTGAGCTTTCGCTCAACAAGGTTTTGTCCAAGATTTTGTGGGCGTTGACGGATTCGAACCGCCGACCCTCTGCTTGTAAGGCAGATGCTCTAAACCAGCTGAGCTAAGCGCCCTTACTTTTCGTAAGCGGTTGCAAAGGTACGACTATTTTTTGGTTCCACCAAATTTTTCAGCAACTTTTTTCGTTTTTTCTTCAAAAAAGTGCATTTTCTGGTATTTTTCCTCAATTTTCAGGGTAAAACGGTCAGTTTTTGCATTTCAATTGCCAAAAACAGCCAACCAAGAGAAAGTACTTACGATGGGACTGCAAAACCTCATTCAACCCCAAAAGGTACTTATTGAGAAAGAAAAGTTCTTTTTTAAGAAATTCAAAGAAACAAAAAAGGCATTCTTCACGAGGAAGAATGCCCTATTCTATTTTTATACCTTATATTATATATACTGTATAATTACTCACCAACCTGAACAGTTGCACGACGGTTGTAAGAAGCAGGAGTCAAATCCTTAACACCACCGTTAGCCTTAACTACGATGTTCTCCTTAGCAACACCCAACTTAACGAGCTCATCAGCTACCTTCTCAGCACGAGCCTTAGAAATCTTCTGGTTAACAGCTGCAGAACCAGTAGCGCTGTCAGCATAACCGTTAACTACCAACTTAGCGTTGTTGTCCTTAGCATACTGAGCGAGAGCCTGTACGTTTACGAGATCCTTCTTAGAAGCAACCTTAGACTTGCCGATGTTGAAGAATACAGAAACTGGAGTAGCAACATACTCCTTAACTGCCTTTTCCTCTACAGGCTTCTGGTTGTTCAAGAGATTCTTCAAACGGTCGTTCTCTGCATTAGCATCGTTCAACTTAGCATTGAGAGCGTCGAGTTCTGACTGATGAAGAGCGTTGATAGCATCAACATCTGGAACCTTGTTCCAAGTAGCCTTACCCAAATTGTATGTAACACCGACCTCAACATTCAAAGAACGGTCGTGTCTTGCAATCATCTTGCTCAAAGAGTGAGAAGAGGTCTTCTTTGCGCCATCCAACAACTCTGTAACTCCATCATAGTCGTTATCACCCAATGTATAGTTTACATCGAGGTTGATAGCCCACTTGTTATTGATCTTGAACTCATTCAAGAGACCAACACCAGCAACAGGAGAATAGCAGTTAGCGCTCATGTTACGGTTCAAACCAACACCTACGTAAGGAATGCAATCCCAAACACGTGCCTCATTGTAACCGCAGAACATATTGCTGAGGTTGAACAGAATCTGCTCGTTCAAAGTCCAGTACTTGTTTGCATTTGTCTTCTTGTCCTCAGAAACAACAGTGCGGCCCCATGCACCATTGAACTTAGTACGGAGACCAAGACCTGGTGTGAACCACTTACCTACTGCTACAGAGAAACCAAGATTGTTTCTGAACCCCTTGAATGGGCTCTTAGAGAAACCATTACCCTCTTCCTGGTTACCCCAGAAAGCAGAACCTGCAACGTTTGCCTGTACAAACCAATTGCTCCAGAAAGAATTTGTTGCAACACTATACTTTTCAGTAGTTGCTGCATCCTGAGCCATACTGCCCATTGTTACGCTAGCCAATGCTAGCACTGCTAATAACTTTTTCATAACTTTATAGTTTAACAATCAATTTATATATCTATACCTTCTGAATGAGTGTGCAAAGATAATACTATTTTTTGAAACAACCTTCTTTTTCATAAAAAATTAGCATTTTATGTTAACTTTTTTAAGAAAAGAAGGTTTTTTACCATATTTTAGCCTAAAAGATGCTCTATTTCCTGCTGACGGAGGATGCAAAGCACCGACTTCCCGTCGGGCGTATAATTGACATTCTGGCAGGCAAACAAATCATTCACCAAGCCCTCCATCTCTTCATTGCTCAATATCTGTCCCTGAGGAATCGCTGCCTGGCGAGCCAGACTCAAAGCCAAAGACTGATTGATTTCATCAATGGCTGATACCCCTTTTTCTACAGCAGACGAAACCATATCCTGTACCAGTTTAAGAGGATTCAATCCTTCAAGTCCGGCAGGAACAGAATTTACAGCATAGCTTCCACCTCCCAGATCTTCCAGTTCAAACCCCATGGACTCCATTTCCGGCAGAATCTTTTCAAAGATTACCTTCTCTGACATCGGAAACTGCACAACCTCAGAAAAGAGGACTTTCTGTGAATAAAAGGTCCGGTCAGCCAACTGGCGCAAATACTGTTCGAACAAGACACGCACATGGGCACGATGCTGGTCGATAATCATCAATCCCGATTTTACCGCAGTCATGATATACTTACCTTTATACTGATAATGGGCTGGCGATTTCTCTGCAATGATACTGTCTGGCGTATTATCCTGACTAGAATCATCGGAAAACACCATGGTCTGCTCCATCCCCTGCACATCATCCTGATCTTTGAGTCCTTCATAAAGCTGTTCCCATTTTTCATCCACCTGAGGTTTCGACTTAGGAACAGAGAAGCCTGCTCCCATAGGAACTGCTCCCGTGGAAGAGGAAGACTTGAACGGATTATAACCAGGATTCAAACTGATCTTCGGTGCCGCAGCAGCCGTACTCATCTCTGGATTGTAAACAGGGATGTCCGGTTTATCCTCGGTATCGAAATCAATGGTAGGTACATCATTGAACATACCGATGGACTCCTTAACAGAAGCCGAAAGGATTTGCCAGATAGCCTGCTCATTCTCGAATTTGATTTCAGTCTTCGTAGGATGGATATTCACATCAATATCCTTCGGATCTACATCAAAATACAGAAAGTAAGGCACCTGTTCACCCTGAGGAACCAGACGGTCATAAGCAGCCATCACAGCCTTATTGAAATAAGGATGTTTCATGTATCTCCCATTGACAAAGAAGAACTGATGCACACCTTTCTTTCTGGCAGATTCCGGTTTGCCCACAAATCCAGACACCTTACACATAGTGGTTTCTACATTTACCGGCAGGAGTTCCTGATTGAAACGCTTGCCGAAGACATCGAGAATGCGCTGACGCAAATTAGCGGCACGCAAATTGAATACTTCGGTACCATTGCTATGTAAAGTAAAGGTGATTTGAGGATTTACCAATGCAATCCGCTCGAAAGCCGTCAGAATATTGTTCAACTCTGTAGAATTGGACTTCAGGAACTTCCTTCGCGCGGGTACATTATAAAAGATATTGCTGACAGAGAAGAGGCTTCCCACAGCACAGGAGCATGGCTCCTGTTTCTCATATCGGGAACCAGAAATCCGTATCAGGGTTCCTATCTCGTCGGTAGCCTGTCTTGACTTCAGTTCTACCTGAGCCACAGCAGCTATTGACGCCAAAGCTTCGCCACGGAAGCCCATGGTGCGAAGAGCAAACAAATCATCAGCCTTACGGATTTTGGAAGTAGAATGACGTTCGAAAGCCAAACGAGCATCTGTTTCAGACATACCTTTTCCATCATCTATCACCTGGATGTTGGTACGGCCAGCATCGGTAACTGTGACATGGATATTCCTGGCACCCGCATCGACTGCATTTTCGACCAGCTCTTTGATAACTGAAGCCGGACGCTGTATAACCTCACCTGCTGCTATCTGATTGGCAACAGAATCGGGTAAAAGTTGAATAATATCACTCATCTCTAAATATTAATCATATAAGAAAATGATGCTTCATTATAATCAGTCAGTCAGTTTCTGAAGTGGAGCTTCATGACGCTTAATGTTCTTGAGTTCGGAGCCCTTGGATTTACCACGCCATACAAAGATATCATTCTTATCTTTAGGACGCAAGTCCTCGAACCAGGCAAAATTGGTGAGTTTATATTTTGCCGGCGGAATCTGCGTCATAGGATACATGGTAGACGTAAACTTATTGGTCCAGATTTTCTCCATCTTCCTGCCCGGTGCCATATACATGCGCATGGTATCGGTTTCCAAATAATTCAAACCAATGAGCGAACTGTCCTTATCATCCGTCATGTAATAGATGGTCTGCACATTGCCGATAGACTCAGCCTTCTTGATTTCACCTTTTTCAAAGTAAGATTTCATCTCAGAAGAACTGATCTGATTGAAATGAACACTATCCGGCATCTGCTCTACAGACAGCGCCTGTCCGATGACATGGGCAAAACGAACGGTAGAGTCGTTCATGAAGACCAGAATCTTCTCGCCCAGCAACTGACGGTTTCCATTCCAGACGATAGGATCCTTATACATGGTCATACAGGAATCCTGAGAATTGAAAACCAGGGAATCGCAGATGGCCTGCATATCCAGGCGATAGGCACGGACCTTAGGATAAGCATGCACCTTACGGTATACCGAATCGGTATTGATATGGAAGGTATTGATACGCATGGTATCAGAATGAACCCAAAGAGTATCTTTCTGCGAATAGTCGATCGCTACAGGATTGCGGGTGGCAAAGCCATTACCAGTTTTCTCGTTGTAACGCAGATAATTGCAAGTAAGGGAATTCTTGTTCTTCTTATCTACATAAACCACATTACCATATCCGGTACTCTCTCCATCCTTTACATAATAGAGCGTATCACCCGTAAGTGTCTTGTCTTTATCCATAACCGTAGAACGGCCGTAAAGCTGTGCTCTATCGGTCTTGGTATCATAATATCCGTCTTCTGTCTTGACAACACTTGCACCGGAAACAATCTTAGAAGGTCCTACCATGTGAGCCTTTGACTTACGGACATCGTAATACAAAGTATCGGTGGTAACAACATCCTTGCCGCTGCGCAACTTGACATTATAGACAAACTTAGCCTCACGCGTTTCGGTATGATACTCACCCCAATCGGCAACCAGCTTATCCTTACCATCAATCAGCGTTCCGCCGTCAAAGAAGTTTGCCATATTATACAAGCGGTCGAAATCCAAGCTATCAGTACGCAAAGTCTGCCGACGATGATGCAAGACCACATTCTTGCGTGCTCTCATCATCTGCATCTGCCCATCATACTCTGCTCTATTACAAGTGAGTGACAAGGTGTCTCCCTGCCGGTAATGAACATGTCCGAAAGCTTTCACGGAATTAGAAGCCTGATAGAAATACGCGCTGTCACAGGTAAGATGACTGCCCTGATGCAAGAAAGAGACCTTACCTTTCAATATTTGGGCATCAGGATTATTACCGAACATATCATAGTACAATTCATCTGCATGCAAAAGATATACGCGGTCACCATGAGGGCGTTTTCTGGCATGCTTCTTTGGAGCCTGCATGGCTTGCATCAGACAAAACCCAAACAGGCATAGAACCATAACCGATATGATTCTATGCCCTCTGATATGATTATTTAATCTTTTATTTATCATTTAATCCAACCTTGATATTCAAACTTACAATCCTTATAGCGATCGTTCATACGAACATAAGTCTGCTTGATTTTATTGACTACCCAATCGTGCAAGGTCTGGGCACGCTCCTTAGCCAACACTACATCCTTCATCACCTGAAAATCTTCGGTAATAGTAGCTCTATGTCCGTCAACACGGCTTACCAGTTTTACCAAAGCACAAGTGGTTTTACCCTTGGAATTCACCATCGTGAAAGGTGCAGAAACCTCACCTACCTTCATTGTATCTACCGTACGGGCAACCTCGGTAGGCAGATCCTTCATCTGGAAGCGGGAAGTTCTTGACTGGTCAGGAGTAACATTGGCCATCAAACCCTTGTTGTTGCGGGTATCCTTATCATCAGACAATGCTTCAACAGCCTGCTCAAAGGTAAACTTAGCGGCACGGATATCATTACCGATAGAATCCAGACGGCCGATAGACTTATCAATAGCATCTTGAGAAACCTGAGGCTTGAGCAGGATATGGCGACACTTAATCTTATCACCACGCTTATCAATCAACTGGATGATATGATAACCAAACTCAGACTCAACAATCTTTGAGATTTTCTTAGGATCGGTAAGATTGAATGCTACATTTGCAAACGCAGGATCCAACATACCTCTACCGATATAATCCATCTCGCCACCCATACGGGCTGAACCCGGATCCTCAGAATAAAGACGAGCCAAAGTAGCAAAAGAAGTCTCACCCTTATTCACACGGTCAGTAAACTCACGCAACTGATTTTTCACACGGTTAATCTCCTCAAGAGGAATACGTGGCTGCATGGTAAGAATCTCAACCTCTACCTCTGTAGGAACAAAAGGGATACTGTCGGCAGGTAAATCCTTAAAGTATTTACGTACCTGAGCTGGAGACACCTTGATATCCTTCACCAGTTCCTGCTTCATCTTCTGAATCAGCTGTTGGTTTTTGAAATCATCATGCATCTGCTGGCGCATCTGGGTGATACTTTGCTTGCGATACTCCTCCAGTTTTTCACGAGAACCAATCATGGAAACCCAACTGTTGATCTGTTCGTCGATACCATTCATGACTTCTGACTCAGATACTTCGATACTATCGATAGCTGCTTGATGGAGAAACAGTTTCTGAACGGCAATCTGCTCAGGAATAGAGCAGTCTGGGTCACCAGTATATTTAATACCTTCAGCCTCAGCCTGCAAACGGGTTACCTCGACGTCTGACTTCAGGATAGCCTCATCGCCGACAACCCAAATTACCTCATCAACCACACTACCCTCATTGATTTTCTGAGAATCAGCAGCAGCTTGTTGCTTGATATTTGCAGAATCAGCCTCATGAGCCAAAGCACTACGGCTTGCTCTAGTTGCACTAGCACTTATTCCTACTATCATCAGCAGGGCTATAAATGCCATTGTCATTTTATATCCAGTATTCATGTATTGTTTCTATAATATATTAATGTATATTGAGAGTGGTCAACATGCTATGGAAAACCACCACTTTATATTTCTTCTTCAATTGTGCGACCCATTGTTTCTCTAACGAGTCTTGATAGTCAGCAAGTACCACATCCGGGTATTCGCCATTCCGGGGCAGATTAACCTTCATCTTCTTCAGGCGCTTCATTTCCCATTTGTATTTTTTCTTATTCTTGGCATAGAAGGCAGCCAGACCTTTTTTATCAGCAGCAGCCTTATACCAAATATTACGCTGGCAGATTTCATTCAGCAAAAGGTTTTCTACTTCCTCCTGCTGCTGGTAGGTTCCCCGCCAATTTTCTACCTTAGCATCAGCAACATATTTTTTCTGATTACCATCATCATGCTTATCCAGCAACTTAACGATGTGATAACCAAACTCAGACATAAACGGTCTACTAATCTCACCCTTTCGCAGAGAGAAAGCTACTTTTTCAAAAGCCTGCACAGTCTGACCTTTTGTAAACCATGCCAAAGTACCCCCATTGACCGCAGACCCTTTATCATCAGAACACTTTTTTGCCAGGTCTGCAAAATCTGCACCTTTGCAAAGAGCCTGATAAATAGAATCGATTCTTCTTTCCACCACCTCCTGTTCGTGGTAAGATGCTTTCTGTCCCAATCTCAAGAGGATATGTGCAACATGAACACTGCCTTTATCGGGCATCAACTCGCATGACTCGACATCATCATATCGTTTCAACACACGCCTGATATTAGGCAAAGTATCGAGATGAGCATCCTTAGCAGCTTGCACTTTCAGCTTATAATTAACAAAGCCATCGGCAAACACCTTGACACTTTTAGAATCAACCGTATTTCCCAAATGATTTTTCTGATAAAAGTACTCAAATTCCGACTTCTTGACAGATTGACCATCAATAATCATAACAATTGGGTCGGTATGAGCAAAAGCAATGCTCCCCGAAAGGAGCATTGCCGCTATAAGTGCATAAAACTTCATATTTCCTAATTATATTATTCAGGACGGCTATAGTTAGGAGCCTCACTAGTGATAGTGATATCATGTGGATGACTCTCCAACACACCTGCATTTGTGATACGAGCGAACTTGGCATTGTGCAAGTTCTCGATGGTAGCAGCACCACAATATCCCATACCAGAACGCAAACCACCAATCAGCTGGTAGATGACCTCCTGGACAGTTCCCTTGTAAGGCACACGACCAGCGATACCCTCTGGAACCAATTTCTTGACATCCTTGGTATCACCCTGGAAGTAACGGTCCTTAGAACCATTCTTCTGTTCCATAGCCTCCAAAGAACCCATACCACGATAGCTCTTAAACTTACGGCCATTGAAGATAATGGTATCACCAGGACTCTCCTCGGTACCAGCAACCAAAGAACCGATCATGACGCAGCTACCACCGGCAGCCAAAGCCTTCACAACATCACCTGAGTAACGAAGACCGCCATCAGCTATCAAAGGTACACCTGTGCCCTTCAGAGCAGAATATACATCATAAACAGCACTCAACTGTGGAACGCCAACACCGGCAACCACACGAGTAGTACAGATAGAACCAGGACCGATACCTACCTTAACACCATCAGCACCATTCTCTACCAAATACTTGGCAGCCTCACCTGTAGCCACATTACCTACCACAACATCTACCTGTGGGAAGGCAGCCTTAACTTGCTTGAGCTTCTCAACTACACCCATAGAGTGACCATGGGCAGTATCGATAACGATAGCATCAGCACCAGCCTCAACCAAAGCCTTGGCACGATCCAATGTATCTACAGTAACACCCACACCGGCAGCCACACGAAGACGTCCCTTGGCATCCTTGCAAGCCATAGGTTTGTCCTTAGCCTTTGTGATGTCCTTGTAAGTTATCAAACCTACCAGGTGATTTTCGTTGTCAACTACAGGGAGTTTCTCTATCTTATTCTCCTGCAGGATGGCAGCAGCAGCAACCAAGTCGGTCTGGATGTGAGTGGTAACCAAATTCTCGCTAGTCATTACCTCATCAATCTTCTTGTCCATGTGGCACTCAAAACGAAGATCACGGTTGGTAACAATACCTACAAGATGATTTTCATCATCTACCACAGGAATACCACCGATATGATAATCATGCATCATATCAAGAGCATCCTTCACTGTACTGCCACGACGGATGGTGACAGGGTCATAAATCATACCATTCTCAGCACGCTTCACAATAGCAACCTGACGAGCTTGCTCCTCAATGGTCATGTTCTTGTGAATTACACCGATACCACCTTCACGAGCGATAGCTATCGCCATTGAAGCCTCGGTAACGGTGTCCATCGCTGCTGTAACGAATGGAACGTTCAACTCGATGTTACGAGAGAACTTGGTTTTCAACTCTACCTGTTTTGGTAGTACCTCTGAATACGCAGGGATAAGAAGGACGTCGTCGTAAGTGAGACCGTCCATTACAATTTTATCTGCAACAAATGATGACATATTGTAACCTTTAAAAATTTATTGCGTGCAAATTTAGCAATAATTTCTCAGATAGAGTTCGCTTTTCACGAAAATCTTACCTTATTAATGCTATTTAACGTGATTAGTTGGCTTGTTCGGACAAAAACTTGATTCTGACGAGTCGAATTTCGTCTTCATTGTAGTCTTCACCCAATTCATCTTGAGCCGCATTCAAATCATCAGTATCGCTCTCCATGAAGTAATCGTAGATGTCATCTACATGGTCATCATCCACAACTTCCTCTATGAAATAATCGATATTCAGCTTGGTACCGCTGTAAACGATAGCTTCTATTTCGTCAAGCAATTCTGAGAAATCCAAACCTTTTGCTTCTGCCAAATCATCAAGATCTATCTGGCGGTCAATGCTCTGAATGATGCTTACCTTCAAGACTGATTTCTTGGCAACTGTCCTGACACGTAATTCCTCAGGACGCTCTATCAGATTCTCTTCACAATACTGATTGATCAATTTACAGAACTCCTTACCATACCTCTTTGCCTTACCGGCTCCAACTCCCTGTATGTTCTGCAATTCCTGCATATCTACAGGATACATCGTTGCCATCTGTTCCAGAGAAATATCCTGGAAAATAACATAAGGCGGCAATTTATGCTTCTTTGCTACTGTCTTACGCAAGTCTTTCAACATGGAGAAAAGTGTCTGATCCAAAGCACCTGTATTATGCTCGCTCAGAGGCGCTCCATCAAAATCATCAGAGAATTCCTTATCGGCAACGATCATGAATGATTCAGGATTCTTAATGAAACGCTTACCCGCAGCTGTCAACTTCAAAAGGCCATAGTTCTCTACATCTTTCTTGAGATAACCGGCTATCAACGCCTGACGGATAACAGGATTCCAAACTTTAGCATCCATATCTTCTCCTGCTCCAAACTCCTCCAGTTCATCATGCCTGTGAGAAACGATATCATCAGTAGCACGTCCCTTTACAAAATCGATGATATATTCCCTGTCTCTTATACACATCTCCGAGCCCACGAGACGCTACGCTATCTC
>OJPE01000997.1_pt1 | contig 10531 bp, 7 predicted proteins | sample 1598351 | NCBI WGS metagenome assembly OJPE01 (sample SAMN03922475, study PRJEB24848) | human gut metagenome | isolation source: stool sample | host: Homo sapiens | place: Germany | collected 2010-11 | reverse complement strand
CAACAAAGAGCATAAATAATATCCTTTCCTTTTCATTTGGCTTCATTGTTTTTATAGAGGGAGAGATTCCCCTCCCTCTCATACTTTTTAATTATCAGTTCAATACAATCATCTCCATTCCGGCTTTTGCTCCAAATTCAAATTAGCGTCCACCTCTGCCTGAGGTATCGGGAAGTACAAGAATTTAGCTTCAAAATGGTCAAATCCTTGTGTATCCGAAATGCGGTCTGTCGGTTTATATCCTACCAATTCCTTTTCACCACTTTCATTTTCTTCGTAAAGCAATTCATAATGTTGAGAATCGGTCTTGCGTTCGTGCATGATAGCTTTCAACTTAGCAGGATCATTTCCGTACCAACGAACCATATCATCCCAACGTATATTCTCTCCGGCAAATTCCAGCAATTTCTGTTTCTGGAGTTCTGTCATTATAGCATCTTTTCCACTCAAGTTTTTCTCCGGCAGCCCGGCACGTACACGAATCCGGTTAATATCTTTCATTGCTCCGCTTTCATCATTGGTTTCCAGACAAGCCTCAGCGTGGAGCAACAAAACTTCTGCAAAGCGCATAATACGTAAATTGTTGATACGTCCGGCATCGTTAGAATACATCGTACATCCTGTGGGAACCCACCAAGCTGCAAACTTCTTCATCATGAAACGCCCTTGAACACCCTCGATAACCGGATAAGCAGGAGCATATCCTTGCTTGGCAATACCATATTTGCCATCGCCTTCGGGCAGTACCGTCCATTTAAACATATCATCAAATTCCACTTTACCACCATAGAATTTTTCATCCGGCTTCACATCACCGAAATCAGAATATTTAAAGAAGCACGTAGTGTACAAACGCTTATCCCATTTGGAATCAGATCCTTCCGGACGCTGTTCGGAAATGAATTCTTTTATCAAATAGGGAGAAGGCTGCATCTTATACCAACCACCGCCAATATTCTCACCTTTCAGTGTCGGGCCAAAATAATGAGCAAGGTTGTTTCCCATAAACGAGTCGTCACTAGTGCCATTGCCCCAAGAGTCACCCGAATTACCTTTGGCATCATAATTGATTTCCCAAATAGATTCAGCATTAAATTCCGTATCGTCACGGAAGTTGTCCTCATACTTTTGAGTCAAATCGTAACCATAACCATTCATTATAATTTCAAACTCATCCTTAGCGGCCTGATAATCCCCTTTCCAGATATAAGCTTTACCCAACATGGCAATAGCCGCACCTTGAGTTACACGACCGTTCTCATCGCTTGAACGAAGCTTAGGCAAACGAGACTTGGCTTCCTTAAAGTCTGAAATAGCCTGTTCCAGCACTTCATCACCGCTAGACAGTCCATGAGTTTCCGGATCTGCATCCTGCGGGAGAGTACGGATAACCGCATCACGATAATCAGTACGCAAACGGAAGTACCAGAATCCACGTAAGAAATAAGCCTCACCTATCATTTGCTCACGTTTGGTTTCGTCCATATCAACCGTAGCCGCACGATATATGAATTCGTTCGCCATCTGAATGCCTTCATAGATGTTTCCCCAGCTCAAATCCTTTGTATTCGTTGTGTTGACAAACGACAAATATTCCCAAATATAAGGTTCTTCTCCGCGAGTGGGGTAAAGGTCATCACCGCGCATCTGAAGATGCATGATGCCTTCCAACCCACCATAATATCCACTGGTCATACGGCGGAAAGGATTATAAACTGCGGACAAGCCTTTCATCACATTATCCTCGGATGTCCAGAAAGTGGTCGGAGTCTGACGATTAGGATCAATCTCATTCAGAAAGTCATCACTACAAGAAGACAACAACATTGGAGCTACAGCCAATGCAGCTATGTATTTTATAAAATTCTTTTTCATATTCTGCAAATATTACTTATTCCTAATTAGAAATTTACTTGTAAACCAAAGGTGATAGTACGTGCCATCGGATAACGACCGTCATCACAACCACGGGTCATTACACCCGAACCACCTGATGTACCGGCACCATCGGCATCTACCATACCCAAGTCAGGAGTATATCCTTTATAATCGGTTATAGTGAAAAGGTTTTCCATAGCCGTATAAACACGCACATTCTGCAAACCGGCTTTAGATACCCATACTTTGGGCAACGTATAACCTAATTCCAAAGTCTTCAAGCGCAAGAATGAACCATTTTCCAACCAACGGTCCGTATAGCCCCAGTTTGTACCATTAGGATCGCTAGTACCAAACAAACAGCGAGGAATGTCAGAATGATTGTTTTCAGTCCAGCTGTTCATGCGTTCTGCATATTGGTTTCCCGTTGATTCATTATAAACCGTACTATAATACTGGGCATTGTAAATCTTGTTGCCAAAGTTTCCGTCAAAGAACATATTCAAATCCAAACCTTTCCATTCAGCACCCAGACTTACACCCAAGTTAACTTTCGGGAAAGCAGAGCCTACATCCTGACGGTCATTATTGTCAATCTTACCATCTCCGTTATAATCCACGAAACGCAAGTCACCCGGTTGTGCATTAGGCTGGATCTTATTACCGTTCTTATCCACATACGCATCAATTTCTTGTTGGCTTTGGAATACACCATCCGTCTTTATCAAATTGAAATAACCTATGGAATGACCGGTCTTGGCATAAGTAATCGTTCCTTTGGCATGAGGATTGAATCCCTGCCATTCATCACGACTTCCGTTTACTTCCGTCAGTTCATTCTTGATAAAGGTGGCATTGACACCTACATGATAATACAAATCGCCTACATTATTACGGTGATTCAATGAAATTTCAAATCCTTTGTTTTCTACTGTACCTGCATTTACTGTAGGATTCCCACTCAAGCCAAAACTCAAAGACTGCGGCATAGACAACAACATATCTTCTGTTTTCTGAATAAAATAATCAGCACTGACACTGAACTTATTGTTCAAGAAAGCAAAATCCAAACCCAAGTTCAAAGTCTTCGTCTTTTCCCAAGTCACATTCATGGGTGAAGTCCATTCCTTACCGGTAATGGCACCTTCCCAAAGTTCTGTGCCCATCATGTTATTCATACCTTTATAAACAACAGACTGGGTAGCATAATTGCCAATGCCGCTCAAATTACCCAGTACACCATAACTGGCACGAATTTTCAATTCATTCATGGTTTCCTTGATATTTTCAAAGAAATCTTCATTCATCACATTCCAACCCAAAGATACAGACGGGAATGTGCCCCAGCGGTTTCCATCTGCAAATTTGGAAGAACCGTCCCGACGAACAGAAGCAGACAGCATATAACGATCGGCATACGAATACATCACACGCCCAAACATAGAAATCATTGTATTGGCCCACGCGCTACCCGATGTATTTTGTGAAGAAACCGAACCGGCGTCAATCACAGAGAAACCTTCCGGGAAACCCTTACGTCCTGCACCAAAACCACGCGCATTGTTACGCTGGGCAGAATAACCCACCAAAGCAGAAACCGTATGATTGCCAAACGTATTATCATAATTGATTGTATTTTCAATCAACCAATCGTTCTCCCAGTCTGTACTTTCCGACAATTCCGCTTCATTCTTTTGTGAAGTAGAACTGAAATAATAAGGAGAACTATAGGCATAATTACGTCTTGTATATTTGTTTATACCTACATTGAATTTATATTTCAATCCTTTCAAGAACAAATCCACTTCGGCATAGCCATTCAATAAAATGTCTATCCCATGTCTTTGGTAATCATAGGCTTCTGTCCAACCTACAGGATTATCTCCTCTGGTCCATTCCGGAGCGACACCCCAAGTGCCATCTTCACCATATACATTCCACATAGGCACAGCTGTCAGAGCGGAGGTATATGAAACATCTTCGTACTTCTTTTTATAGAATTTCATCATCAACGTAGTCCCCATACGCAAATGATTATTGAAAAAAGAAAAAGTATTCTTAGCACGAATGTTCCATGCCTCATAACCGGTAGTATTCACAATACCATCCTGGTTAAGATAGCTTCCCGACAGATTATAGGTCGAAGTCTTGTTTCCTCCAGATACATTCAAGCTAACCTTGCTCACCATAGCCGAGTTATAAAGTTCTTTCTGCCAGTCTGTTCCAGCACCTCCATTCCAATTCAGCAACCCTTCTGCCGAACTATAACCGGTAGCCTTTGCCAAATCGCGAAGCTGATTACCATCCATTACATCAATGTATTTGGCAACCATCTGAACGCCTGTATAGGCATCCACTGTTACACGGGCAGGAGTTTCCAAACGACCGCCTTTAGTAGTGACCAATACAACACCATTAGCAGCACGAGAACCATAAATAGCAGCAGCCGAAGCATCTTTCAACACTTCAATAGACTGAATGTCAGCGGGATCAACCATATTGATATCGCCATACACACCGTCAATCACATAAAGCGGACTGGTGGCACTCAATGAACTGATACCACGGACATTAATATTCAAGCCTTCCCCCGGCTGACCGTTGGCAGCCGACACAGTAACACCGGCAACTCTTCCTTGCAAAGCAGCTGAAGCACTACGTGCAACATTTGCCTGTAACTCTTTACCGGAAACAGAAGCGACCGCACCTGTCAAATGGCTTTTCTTCACTGTACCGTAACCGATAACCACCACCTCGTCCAACAATTCACCTTCCGACAATTTCACATTAATCACACTGCGGCCATCAACCTTAACAGTTTGCTCCCGATAACCTACATAAGAGAATTTCAAAGACTGACCGGAAGCGGCCTTAATGGTATATTTGCCATCAAAATCGGTAATCACGCCATCCGTAGTTCCTACTACAACAACAGCCGCACCAATCAACGGATTATTCTCCGCATCCGTCACTGTTCCGGTAACAGTAATTTGCTGAGCATAGGCACATATACTAAGTATGCACAGCAACCATGTAAATGCAATTTGTTTCATAAATAATGTATTAGAGTTTAATTAAAAAATATTGCTGTAAAATTAACTAAAAATAGATTTCCAACACGTTATTGCTTTCGCAAACAACGGTAATGCCCCATGGATGGAAGAATAGCAGCTGAAATTAAGAATGTCTTTGTTTTCATAGTTATTTGAATTAAAAATTAACATTGCAAAGATGGCAATTCAAGCAAGCAGGAACAAATACAATTCAAGCATTAAACAATGAAATCTTATCAATATCAAAAAAAAATCTTCAAGACAATGGAAAACACATCTGAATTGAACGTGAAATATAAAATTTTTCCCACACAGTATTCTTCTAATTATCAACCAATTACTGTGAAAAAACATCCATAAAGGCTCTCAACCGGTAGGTAAGCGGCGGTATCGTTCATCAATGTACAACACAACAACCGCCACACACAAAATGACAAAACTTCAATAGATGTATTTTATCAACAGGATGCAACCGTGAAAACAGTCTTATGACTTTATTGCTTCACCTTGGTGAAGCAACCGTTTCACACAGGTGGCAACGGCACTTCACTTGAGTGAAAAGGCACGTTCAGCCGAGTGGTGCAACAAATGATGCAGTCTTCTTGCATGGAAACTCCCATCCCCTTGCACGGATACTGCCGTACATATATCAAGATTACGTACCCGACATGGAAACCGATATCCGACGAACCGGCTTCTGCAAGAAAAAAACGAAAAAGCACTTCGTGGGGATACAGGAAATCCCGTCACCGCATATTACTGTTTATCAGCGCAATACAATGACGGAACAAAAAACTATTGCAGCGTAGAAATAAAAACAGAACCAACGTTACAAAGACGAACTACTCAACACAGTTCCGGTATAGGAAACCACGCTACGGGCCGGCAATGTCAAGGTATAGACACCATCGGCAGGTTGAACAGCTTCCACCGGCTCCCATTTACGGGTGTCATCGGTGACATAGCCTTGCAAAGCACCGGAAACCTGAGCGCTTTCAAGAGCCAACGAAATAACTACTTCATGATCCGCAGGGTTGATGGCTACAACCGTGTAACCGTTGTCACCATATTTATAGCCAGACACCATATAGCCTTGTTCGAAATCATATTGCGCCGAGATGCGCTTGCTTCCTACAGGGATGTAACGGGAGAAGTTGCCGAACACCTCGCAACGCTTGGTCACTTCATAGTCCACGCGGTTCTTTTCAATGTTAATCAGCCCCTCGGTGGTTCCGCCATCCGGTATAGCACCTGCCCACCACACAATAGCGCCGGTATTGGCCTCACACAAGAAACGATGGAACTTCTTCGCCCATTTCAAGCCACTGGTCATGGTAGCATCATAACTTTCCGTAGGATCGCTGATTTCGGTCAGCCACACGGGAATTCCCTTCGATTCGGCTTTGCTGAACGGTTCAATGGCAGGATCTTTCCCGGTCACAGGATCCACATAGCCGTGTCCGGCGGCAATGACGGGAAAGTTGGTGATTTTAGGATTCAGGTTCAGAATGTCGCGCACATAATTTTTACTGCCCATGATAAAGCCCAGAATGGCAGACCACTGGGCATTCTCGCCAAAGATAATCCGGGTTTCGGGATGGGTCTGTCGCAACTTGGGACCTAAGTTATTCACAATGAACGGTCCCAGCGTAGTGGTACCGGGAAGCCAGAGGCATGAGTTCCAGCTTGCCGCATACTCGGGCTCGTTGGCCGGAGAGATGGCATAGACAGGCAGACCTGCCGCTGTGTAGGCATCACAGAAATTGGAAAGATAGTCGGCAAAGGCCTGGTAGCTGCGGCGTTTCAAAAAACCTTGCGAGGTACTGCCGTTGCTTTTCATATAAGCCGGAGCAGACCAAACGGAAAAGATGAGTTTGTCCACACCGTATTCCTGCTTCGCTTTTTTCATGATCCACAACTGTCCGTTGCGCTGTGCGATGCCTTCGGCAACACGATTCTCATCACGGTTGAAATCAATATCGAAAAAAGGATCGTCCAAAGACAGATTGATATCCTCGTCCATATTAAACGTGGTTTCATCGTAATGGGGGAATACCTCGCCCCTGAGGATACTGAGGCGAAGCCCGTCCTGTCCGAACATCACATCCATGATCTCCTGACGCTTGCGGTGGGCATAAAGATAGTCGGACCAGCCGGCCTGCGCCACACCAAAACCATCGATGGTTTGTTCTTCGTTGTTCCACTGAAGAACTACATCGGCCCCCAAGGTACTACGTGCATCGGCCGGGATTTGTTCTGCCGGAAGAGCATCGGTAACATCGGTACAGGCACAGAGGCAAGCGGCGGAAGCCGCCACGGCAAAAAGGTAAGATAGCTTTTTCATGACACTTGTCTTTTTTAAGGTTAGTATTCAAAGTTTTACCAGGTTGTAACCCAAAGGCAAAGATGGAAATTTACCGACAGACAAACCAATACTATCCGAACATATACTTATGATATTTTATCAAAATAGAGACCGTCAATATGAGAAGCCTTGTTCTGGCTATCCGAATAAAGAAAAAACAACTTACAAGCCGTTCGTAGTACCGCAAAAAGACACGGAACATTATTTCCAGGCATTCAAATCCTACAACATCCCCGAACTTTCAGAAAATCCGCTTTCTTTTAGTGCTGTCAAAATCAGGCAAGTCCATGAGAAAGTTCCGGCCGAACCTTTTAAATGATAGTCTTGTTCTTACGATAATTATCACGGAACTCTTTAGGAGTCACTCCTTTTTTCTTTTTAAAGATACGGTTGAAATTGGATAGATTATTAAAGCCACAATCATATCCTATTTCAGCTATTGACAAGGAAGAATCAACCAAAGCACGTGAAGCGGCCCCCAAGCGGATATCAGTAAGGAAATCGATAAAACTTTTGGAAGTATGCTGTTTGATAAAACGACAGAATGAGGCCTCGCTCATATTTACCATTTTAGCTACATCTGCAAGACGGATCACTTCCGAAAAATGAAAATGAACATAATCCAGCACCTTGTTCAACTTCTCGTTAGTATGCTCTTTGGAAACAGAGTTAATGGCAAACTGCCCGGTTGACAGCTCACGCATCCCTTTGTCCAATGATAATTCATGAAGAATAACAAGCAGTTTTATCAAGGAATAGAAACTATCGTTCTCGCAAGACAGCGTTTTCAACAACGGACGGACTTTCGCGATAGTCTCCCTGCTGAACACGATTCCTTTACGGGCACGGTGGAAAAGTTCCCGAATGCTGATCATCTGGTTCCTGTTCAGAATCTGGTCGGAAAGCAGATCGGAATGAAACTGAATGGTTATTTCATGGATATTCTGCGGCTTGTTGTTATAATCCCTCCAAGCATGTTCCAATTGAGGATTGGTGACCAGCACCAGTTCCTCTTCTTCTATTTCTTCTATGGAGTCTCCCACAATGCGTTGTGCGCCTTTTGCATTCTCAATATAGTTCAGTTCATATTCGGGATGTATATGTATAGGAAAATTAAAATTCGATTTCTGACGCTCTATCAAAATAAAGCAATCCTTGGCCGACAAAGGTGACACTTCTTTGAACAATTCTGTGTTTATCATATTTCTCTTTCACATTAGATCTGATCTTGTATAGCAAAGATAACATGAAATATGAAATCGGAAACAAAAAAGTGAACATATTTTTATACTAAACCTGCAAAAGTACCTTCTATAAAAACGTAGATAACACAATACACAAAAACGAGAACCGTGTTATCCACGTCATTTCCATGAGGTTGCTTCTATTTCAGACAAGCCTTCATTGCTTTAATGATCGCTGAGTCAAACCCTTCGTGATCCAATTCATTAATACCCTTGATAGTCATACCACCGGGCGTACACACCTTATCTATTTCCACACTGGGATGAGTATCATTATTCAATATCAAGGAAGCGGCTCCTTTCACAGACTGGGCAACCATTTTCTGTGCATCTTTCGGATAAATCCCCAATTCAATACCTGCCTGCATAGCTGCCTGAATATATTTCAAGACATATGCGATACCACATGAAGTCAAAGCCGTAGTAGCAGCCATCTGACTTTCAGGAATAAGCACAGCCAATCCTAATTCATTAAAGATATCCAGCATCAGTTGTTCTTGTTCCTTACTGGCGTTACGACTGGATATCAAAGTCATACTTTCCAACTGAGAAATAGCAGTATTGGGAATCAAACGGAATATGGTCTGTTCCGGACCTACACTCTTTACCAGCTGTTCGAAAGTTACACCACCTGCAATAGAAACCAATACTTGCCGGGGAGTCAAATGAACCACACTCAACACTTGGTCTATCAACCACGGCTTTACAGCCAGAATAACGATATCGGCATCCTTTATCGCTTTCGGATTTTCCGTTGTCACATTAATCTCCGGATAATCCGCCTGTAGAGTTTCCAGACTTCCGCTGAACGGATCGGCTACTGTTACATCACTCGCTGGAATGATAGTGCCTTGGGCAAGGCCGCGAGCAATGGCCCCTCCCATATTTCCCGCACCAATAATTGCTACTTTCATATTATTAAAGATTAAGTCTATAGCTACAAAGATAAGGGAAAAAAGGAGAAGAACGTATTATGAAAAGCTAAAAATAAAATTACTTTGAAGAAGATTAAATCAAAAAGTCTCGCCGGAACCGAAATGTTTCCTGACGAGACCTTATTTTCTTTCGCTGATTATTATCCCTCTTGAATCTCCAGCTTATACCAACACTTTACGAAAGCGTCCAATAAATTCATCAGCCTCAGCCATAGTCAGACACAAAGGCGGGAGCAGACGGATTACATTCGTACCACTGACTCCGGTAAATACTTTCTGTTCGAACAGCAGACGCTGACGCAGTTCCTTAATCGGTTCGTCAAATTCCATACCGATCATCAAACCTTCGCCACGCACCTCTTTAATCTGTGGGAATTGTTTCAATTCTTTCAGCAGATGAGCACCTACCTTGGCAGCATTCTCTACCAGGTTCTCACCTTTCATAACATCCAGCACCGCGATAGCAGCAGCACAAGCCAGGTGGTTACCACCAAAAGTGGTTCCCAATTGTCCATATACGGGTTTGAATTTCGGACTGATCAGGACACCAGCCATCGGAAAGCCATTGCCAATCCCCTTTGCAACCGTAATCATATCGGGACGGATACCTGCATGTTGGTGAGCAAAAAATTTACCGCTACGCCCGTAGCCGGATTGTATTTCATCCAAAACAAGTACTGCATCCACTTCTTCGCAAGCCTTACTCAGTTCTTTCAAGAATTTCACTTCCGGAACCTGAATACCGCCTACTCCTTGAATACCTTCAATAATCACCGCACAGACATCTCCTTTTGCCAATTCCGCTTTAGCTGCTTCTATATCGTTCAAAGGCAGATAAGTCACATGCCCATTGTCATTGATTGGGGCTATAATTTTCGGATTGTGGGTTACCTCCACTGCCAGTGAAGTACGTCCATGAAATGCTTTGCAAAAAGAAAGCACACGTTTGCGACCATTGTAAAAAGAAGCCAGTTTCAACGCATTTTCATTAGCTTCGGCCCCACTGCTGTCTCTTATACACATCTGACGCTGCCGACGATCTACTCTGTGTAGATC
>OJPE01000975.1_pt1 | contig 10716 bp, 5 predicted proteins | sample 1598351 | NCBI WGS metagenome assembly OJPE01 (sample SAMN03922475, study PRJEB24848) | human gut metagenome | isolation source: stool sample | host: Homo sapiens | place: Germany | collected 2010-11 | reverse complement strand
GCCTTAATTATTCGATTTTTACCCGTGTCCAGAAAACCGGGTACATATCAGTACGGGACGGCAGCTTTGCTTTTGTTGGTTTGCTCTTTTTATAAAAAAACTATGATTACAGCGGCATATAGTCAAAATCAATGCGGCCAAGGGCAACGTTGGCACCGGCCACCTGCACTTTGACGGGGTCGCCCAGCATCCAGCGTTTTCCGGTCAGCGGGTCCAGAATGCTGACGCCCTCCACCACAGTGGCTTCGCCCTTGCAGAGCTGTGCGGCAGGCACAAAGCCCTCTACGGTGTTTTCCAGCGCCACAAAAATACCGCGCGGTGTTACACCTGCCACGGTGCCGGTGTAGACTTCGCCCAGGTGGTTGTGCATATACTCGGCCTTGTACAGGTCCTCCACATCGCGCTCAATGCGCACGGCGGAAACTTCCTGGCGGCTGGACTGCTCGCTGGCGTGGGTGGCAAAACCGGTATAATCCTTGATGAGCTCCTGCTCCGGCTTGCCCACCAGCATATCCGTCAGGATGCGATGGATGGCAAGATCCGGGTAACGGCGAATGGGGCTGGTAAAGTGGGCATAGTCTGCCAGCACCAGGCCGTAATGGCCTTTCGGCTCCGGAGAGTAGCGAGCTTTCTGCATGCTGCGCAGGATACCGGTGTGGACCGGGATCTGGATGGGCTGGCCGCGGGTTTCGTCCAGAATGGCAGAAAGCTCCAGCTGGGTGGGCACTTCCCCGGCAAAGTGGACGTTCAGGCCGCAGGCTTTCAGGGTGTTGCTCAGCTTCTCCATGCGCTCGGCATCGGGGGCTTCATGGATACGGTACACAAACGGCACATGATGGGTGCGGCCCGCATTGGCAGCGCACTGGTTGGCCAGCAGCATGAACTCTTCGATCATGCACTCCGACACACCGCGGGTGCGCTTGACGATATCCACGCAGCGGCCTTCCTCGTCCATGACCAACTTGGCTTCGTCGGATTCGATGTCCATCGCGCCGCGTGCTTTGCGCAGAGCCAGGCGCTTTTCGTACAGCTCGGTCATCGCGGGCAGCTGAGCCATAACGTCTTTATATTTCGTCACCAGAGCTGGGTCATTGGAGCCGTCCAACAGAGCGTTAATTTCTTTATAAACGCCCTTGACACGGCTGCGGATGACGCTCTTGACGAACTGATAGCTATGGATATTGCCGCTTTCATCCAGCTGCATCAGGCAGGAGAACGCCAGACGCTCCTCCCCTTCATTGAGGCTGCAGATGCCGTTGGAAAGCTGGGTGGGCAGCATGGGGATGACTTTATCCGCGTAATAGATGGAAGTTGCGCGCTCATAAGCTTCCTTATCCAGCGCGGTGTCCGGGCGGACATAGTGGCTGACATCCGCAATATGAACGCCCAGCTCGTAGCCGCCGTTCTGGGTCTTCATCAGGCTGATGGCGTCGTCGATATCCTTGGTCTCGGCAGAGTCGATGGTAAAGATCGGCAGACCGCGCAGGTCGGCGCGGTGGGCAGCTTCGGCGGGGTCGATGAGAGCGTTATCATATGCGTGAGCTTCGGCCAATACCTCCTCCGGGAATTCCTGGCGGACATCACGGCCATACAGCACAGCCTTGGCGCACTCTGCTGCGCGGTCGGAAGTGCCGAAGCGCTCGGCAACAGCGCAGCGGTGGTCCATATGGCGCTGGCCGCGGTTGGTCAGGATAGCACCGACCTTATCCCCCAGCTGTGCGCCGTTGACGCCTTTTTTATCCAGCACAATGCGCACATCACGGCAGCCGTCCGGCTCCACGGCAAGGCGGCCGTCCTCAGTCAGCACAATGGTACCGGCAAAGGTGTTGTGCGGGGTGGTCACCTCCACCACTTCACCCTCGGCGCTGCCCTCCACACGGGGGTGGTCGAACAGTTTGATGATGATTTTATCCTGCGGCATAGCACCATGCAGGGCGCGGCCGGGAATAAAGATATCGCCGGTGCCGTCATCGCGGGACGCAAAGCCGAAGCGGGCCGCCAGCTTGACCAGTGTGCAGGGAATGCCAGCGGGGGCATCGGTATTTTCCATCACGGCAAAGCCCGGAACATAGGTACCGTTGCGGGCGGACAGCATACCGGTAGCTACCATGCCGGTTACGGTGTTGCGCAGGCGGGAATTATCCACCTGCAAAGCATTCTGCAGTTCACGCAGGGTCTGGGGGCGGCGCTTGCACGCCGCAAGAATATTTTTCTGTAATGGTGTCATGTTTTCTCCTTTGGGTTGGGCACAGGCAGCGGCCCATGCCTTTGTTTTTACTCCTCGTTTACGTCACCCTGCCACCCGGCAGGGTCCTTCCATAGCAGGCGTGGCCTTTGGTTTCGCGGCAGCACCTGCACCATTGTGACCTTTTTATTTTTCCCATAAAAAACGACCCGCGGTATTGGGCGGGTCGTTGACGGTTCCTGAATAAGGGAAAGCGGAACGCCAACAAAATTGGCCAGACCGTTCTCCTTTCATTCAATTACAAGCGGGCACTCAGCACACCAACCAGCAGCGTAGCTACAAAGAAAACAGCGCCGCAGATTTTGGTCACTTTGGCCAGCTTGGCATCCAGGCCACGCTCGCGGCCGGCAGCCATAAAGCTGCTATCACCCATAATGGCAGCAGACAGGCCCTGCCCTTTCTGGGTCTGGGACAAAGTGAACACAACGATCAGAACCGAAACAATGATCAGCACAACGCCGAACGCGATTTCATAAGCGGTCATGGATTAACAGCAACTCCTTTTCAGGCCACAGCCAAAACGGATGTTTCGGCCTGCCCTAACTCTCATACAGGTTATAATATAACATACCAAAAAGCAAAATGCAAGAACTTTACCCTGCCTTGTGCAGAAAAAGATTGCATTGCCTTTTTTTGCTCCTTACAGACTCATCTGCTCGGTCGTGTCCTCCTGGCGGAGCAGCGCGCCGGCTGCGGGCAGGGTGCGCACGCGGTAGCGGTGCGGGTCTTTCAGTTCCAGCCCCGCCGCCAAGCGCACTTTGGCGATTCGGGCGTTCTTTTTCAGCGTTACCATGTTGATACCGGCGGTATCGCGGGTAGCCTTTTCGGGAATCAGCGCACTGCCGACCAGGATCAAGCGTGGGCCACCGGTGCCGCCGCTGGTGAAGACGGCCAGCTCGGTTTCTTCCTCAATGTGCAGCATTGCGGCAAGTTCTTCCTTATCGCTATAGGCTTTCAGCAGCTTGCGGCGGTTCTGCTTGGTCATATAGCTGGCCAGCGGGATCTTTGCACACTTGCCGTTCTGGTAGAAGAACAGCATGTAACCACGGTAATCGACTGTGACCGTCATGAACAGCGGCACTTCGCCCTCTTCCATTTCCAGCTTGGAGGCGACATAATCGCCCAGCACGCTGGCCTTGGTATCGGCAAATTCCGATGCGCGGGATTTGTACACCTGGGCATGGTTGGTAAAGAAGAGCAGCTCGGCGCTGTTGGTGGTTTCTTTGGTATAAACCACCTCGTCGCCGTCTTTCAGCTTCTGCTCGCCAGACATGCGCAGGCTCTGCGGGGTAATTTTTTTGAAGTAGCCTTCCCGCGTAAAAAACACCGTGACCGGGTAATCCGGGATCTCGTTCTGCTCATCGGCAGCAGAATCGTCCGGCAGGTCGTACAGAATTTCCGTTTTGCGGGGGCTGCCATACTTTTTGGCAACATCGCCCAGCTCGGTCATAATGATCTTGCGGATGCGGGCGGGGCGTTTGAGAACATCTTCCAAGTCTGCGATCGCCTTTTCCAGTTCCTCAATTTCCTCGGTGCGTTTGAGGATATACTCACGGTTGAGGTGACGCAGCTTGATTTCCGCCACATACTCAGCCTGCACTTCGTCAATGCCAAAACCGATCATCAAGTTGGGCACAACCTCGGATTCTTCCGCAGTGTTGCGCACAATTTCAATTGCCTTATCAATATCCAGCAGGATAGCTTCCAGGCCGCGCAGCAGGTGCAGACGCTTTTGCTTGCCCTGCAGATCATAGTAGGTGCGGCGGCGCACGCATTCGGAGCGGAATGCGATCCACTCCAACAAAATCTGGCGCACGCCCAACACGCGGGGCTGGCCGCCGATCAGCACATTGAAGTTGCAGGCAAAACTGTCCTCCAGCGGGGTTGCCTTGAACAGACGCGCCATCAGCTTGTCCGGGTCCTGGCCGCGCTTGAGGTCGATGGTCAGCTTCAAGCCGTTCAGGTCGGTTTCATCACGCATATCGCTGATCTCACGGATCTTGCCCAGTTTGACCAGCTCGGTGATCTTATCCATGATGGCTTCCACCGTTGTGGTCGGCGGAATGCGGGTGATGTCAATGCAGTTGTTCTCTTTATCGTAAGCCCACTGGGCGCGCACGCGGATGCTGCCGCGGCCTTTTTCCAGCACATTCTGCATCTCGGCGGCATCATACAGGATGGAACCGCCGCCGACAAAATCCGGCGCGGGCATCAGCTGGGCCAGGTCCGCCTGGTCGTCTTTCATCAGGGCGATGGTTGCATTGCAGAGCTCCACCAGGTTGAAGGAACAGATGTTGGACGCCATACCGACCGCAATGCCCAGTGTGTTGTTGGCCAGAATGGTCGGGAAGGTGACCGGCAGCATCGTCGGTTCGGTGGTGGTGCCGTCATAGTTGGGCACAAAATCCACGGTATCCTTGTCGATATCGCGGAACAGCTCTTCACACACGGGTTCCAGCTTTGCCTCGGTGTAACGAGCGGCGGCGTAAGCCATATCGCGGCTGTACGCCTTGCCAAAGTTACCCTTAGAGTCCACAAAGGGCACCAGCAGGCTTTCGTTGGAACGCCCCATACGCACCATGGTGTCGTAAATGGCGGCATCGCCGTGGGGATTCAGGTGCATGGTGCTGCCCACGATGTTGGCGCTTTTGGTGCGGGCGCCTTTCAGCAGGCCCATGCCGTACATGGTATACAGCAGTTTGCGGTGGGCGGGCTTGAAGCCGTCAATTTCCGGCAGCGCACGGGAAACAATAACGCTCATGGCGTAAGGCATGTAGTTTGTTTCCAGCGTATCGGTAATGGGGCTTTCGATGACCTCACCGGCAGAGAGGATCTCGACGTTATCGCCCAGCTGCGGGCGGGCAGGGGCGGCTTTCTTTTTGGTTGCTTTTTTTGCCATTTTGCTCTCTCCTCCCCTGATTAAGATACATCCAGATCGTCCAGATATTCAGCGCCGTGCTCCGCAATGTGCTCCTTACGGCCCTGCAGATTATCGCCCAGGAGCAGGTCAAATACCTCCGCCGTGCGCTGAACATCGGTGGGCAGAACTTTAATTAAGCGGCGGCTTTCGGGGCTCATGGTGGTCAGCCACATCATTTCGGGGTCGTTTTCGCCCAGACCTTTGGATCGCTGGATCGTAAACTTCTGGCCGTCGATCCGCTTCATGATATCGGCCTTTTCCGGCTCGGTATAGGCAAAGTAGGTCTTATTTTTGGTGTTGATCTCATACAGCGGGGATTCCGCGATATACACATACCCCTGATTGATGAGGGTGGGGGTCAGGCGGTAGAGCATCGTCAGCACCAAGGTGCGGATCTGATAACCGTCCACATCAGCATCGGTACAGATGACGATCTTGTTAAAGCGCAGGTTGTCCAGATTAAAGGTAGCCAGGTCCTTATTGTGGCTGCCGCCCAGCTCCACGCCGCAGCCCATCACGCGGATCAAGTCTGTGATAATGTCAGACTTGAAAATGCGGGCGTAATCGGCCTTCAGGCAGTTCAGGATCTTGCCGCGAATGGGCATGATAGCCTGGAACTCCGAATCGCGGCTCTGTTTGACCGCGCCCATAGCGGAATCGCCCTCCACGATGTACAGTTCGCGGCGGGTGGCATCCTTGGTGCGGCAGTCCACAAATTTCTGCACGCGGTTGGCCAGGTCCATCTGCTGGGTCATTGTTTTTTTGATGGACACACGCGCTTTTTCGGCGTGCTCGCGGCTTTGCTTATTGATTAGCACCTGCTTGCAGGCTTTTTCGGCTTCGTCCGGGTGCTCCACAAAGTAGACTTCCAGCTGGTGCTTGAGGAACTCCGTCATGGCCTGGGCCACAAACTTGTTGGTGATGGCCTTTTTGGTCTGGTTCTCGTAGCTGGTGCGGGTGGAGAAGCTGGAGGAAACCAGAATCAGGCAGTCCTGCACATCGTTGAAGGTGATGGAGCTTTCGTTTTTCTTGTACAAACCCTTATTTTTCAACCAGTTGTTGATCTGGTTGACAAAGGCCAGGCGGACAGCGCGGTCCGGGCTGCCGCCGTGCTCCAGCCACGAAGAGTTGTGATAGTATTCCAGCGTTTGCACCGCGTTGGAAAAGCAGAACGCCACGTTCATTTTGACCTGATATTCCGGCTGATCATCACGGTCGCGGCCGATTGCGGAACCGGAGCAGAAATGCACCGGGGTCAGGGTTCCCTCACCGGCGATCTCATTGGCATAGTCCTGAATGCCATGCTCATAGAAATATTCGATTTTTTCGGCACGTTCGCCCGTGCGGTCGTTGAACACGAGAGTCACACCGTCATTGACAACGGCCTGGCGGCGCAGCATATCCTTGAAGGTATCCGCCGGAACATTGATGTCGGTAAACACATCGGTGTCCGGTTTCCAGCGGATGACGGAGCCGGTGCGGCGGCCGGTGAACGGCTCTTTTTTCAGCCCGCCGACATTCTCACCTTTTTTGAAATCCAGGTGATAGTGCATGCCATCGCGGTAAATATCCGCAGTCATCCATTCGCTGGAATACTGGGTGGCGCAAAGGCCAAGGCCGTTCAGGCCAAGGGAGAAGTCATAGTTGCCGCTACCCTCGCCATATTTGCCTCCCGCGTACAGTTCGCAGAACACAAGATCCCAGTTCCAGCGTTCTTCAGCTTTATTGTAATCGACGGGGATACCGCGGCCAAAGTCCTCTACTTCCACAGAGTGATCCGGGTAAAGGGTAACGTTGATTTTGTTGCCGTGGCCGTCACGCGCTTCGTCGATGGAGTTGGATACGATCTCAAAAATGGAATGGGCACAGCCTTCCACACCGTCAGAGCCAAAGATAACGGCCGGGCGCTTGCGCACACGGTCTGCACCTTTTAAGCTCTTGATGCTTTCGTTGCCGTATTCTTCCTTCTTTTTTGCCATTCGGCAGTTCCCTCCCGTTTTGGATGCAGGGAATCACGCTGCTGCGTACCCCTGTGCGCGCAGAATTTTGCTTTTTCAGGCGCGTAAAGATAATTAAACCACAGGTTGACAGGAATTGTCAAATCCAATTTTGCGCTTTTGCTGCACAAAGTTCCCTGTTGTGGTTATTTTTTGTCTGCTTTTTTGTGTTTGCGCGGCGGCTGGGCGGAGACTTTTTCCTCTGCGGGCGCCGGGCGTCCCGGCTCTTCCGGCACGGGGGCCGGAGCTGTGCCCTGCAGTTTCCAGGCGCGCTCCAGCACGGGTTTCAGGTACTGGCCGGTGAAGGAGTTCGGGCTCTGGGCCACCTGTTCCGGCGTACCGGTTGCCACAATGGTACCGCCGCCGCTGCCGCCCTCCGGCCCCAGGTCGATGATATAGTCGGCACGCTTGATCACATCCAGGTTATGCTCGATCACGATCACGGTGTTGCCCGCATCGGCCAGCTTATCCAGCACCTTGACCAGGCGGTGCACATCGGCAATGTGCAGGCCGGTGGTAGGCTCGTCCAGAATATAGACGGTTTTGCCGGTATCGCGGCGGGCAAGCTCGTTGGCCAGCTTGACACGCTGGGCTTCGCCGCCGGAAAGTGTGGTGGCCGACTGGCCCAGCTGCACATAGCCAAGGCCGACTTCCTGCAGGGTTTGCAGTTTGCGCGCAATTTTGGGCTGGTTGGCAAAGAAATTGCAGGCTTCCTCCACCGTCATATCCAGCACATCGGAGATGTTTTTGTCTTTATATTTTACTTCCAGCGTTTCGCGGTTATAGCGCTTGCCCTTGCAGACATCGCAGGGAACGTAAATATCCGGCAGAAAGTGCATTTCGATCTGCACAATGCCGCCACCCTCGCAGGCTTCGCAGCGGCCGCCCTTGACGTTGAAGCTGAACCGGCCGGGGCCGTAACCGCGCTGTTTGGCATCCTGGGTGTTGGAGAAGAGGGTGCGGATATCGCCGAACACACCGGTGTAGGTGGCCGGGTTGGAGCGCGGGGTGCGGCCAATGGGCGACTGGTCAATGCCGATGACCTTATCGATCCATTCCATACCCTGAACTTCGTCACACTGGCCGGGGCGGCTGCGGGCGCCGTTGAGCGCTGCGGCCAGCGACTTATACAAAATTTCATTGACCAGCGTGGACTTGCCGGAACCGGAAACACCGGTCACGCAGATCATTTTGCCAAGGGGAAAATCCACGGTAATGTTTTGCAAGTTGTTTTCCCGCGCTTTGACCACCGTGAGCATTTTACCGTTACCGGAGCGGTGGGCGGTGGGAACTTCCACAAATTTGCGGCCGGAAAGGTACTCGCCAGTCACACTGCGCGGGGCATTGCAGATGTCCTCCACACTGCCGGCGGCCACGATCTCGCCGCCATGCACACCGGCACCGGGGCCGACATCCACAATATAGTCCGCCTGGCGCATGGTGTCCTCGTCGTGCTCTACTACAATCAGGGTGTTGCCCAGGTCGCGCAGGCGCTTCATGGTGGCAATCAGCTTATCGTTATCGCGCTGATGCAGGCCGATGCTGGGTTCATCCAGCACATACAGCACGCCGGTCAGTGCGCTGCCGATCTGGGTCGCCAGGCGGATGCGCTGGCTTTCGCCGCCGGAAAGGGACGATGCGCCGCGAGACAGGGTCAAGTACCCCAGACCCACGCTCTTCAAAAAGCCCAGACGTTCTTTAACCTCTTTGAAGATGGAGGCAGCGATGACTTCATCCCGCTCGGACACTTTTGCCGTCTGAATAAATTCCAGCTCCTCGTTCACGCTCATATCGCAGAACTGGGCAATATTGATGCCGCCCACCGTGACGGCGAGGCTGGTGGGCTTCAGGCGTTGGCCGTGGCAGGTGGGGCACTCCTCGCTGGACATGACAAGGGCGATTTCCTCCTTGACCCACTCGCTGCCTGTTTCACGGAAGCGGCGCTCCAGGTTGGGGATAATGCCCTCAAACGTGTTCATATAGGTGCCGGAGCCAAACATATTCTCTCGCTGCATCTCGATTTTTTCAGTTCCGGTGCCATACAGGATGGCGTGCACGGCTTCTTTGCTCATCTCCTTGATGGGGGTATCCAGCGTAAAGCCATAGCGCTTGCCCAGCGCTTTGTAATACATTTCAGAGATGGATCCCTCCGCATAATACCAGCCGCTGGCCTTGATGGCACTTTCGCGGATGGACTTGCGCGGATCCGGAATCACGCGGGCCGGGTCCACCTTCATAAAGGTGCCCAGGCCGGTGCAGGTTTCACAGGCGCCAAAGGGATTGTTAAAGCTGAACATGCGGGGGGAAAGTTCGTCAATGGAAACACCGTGCTCCGGGCAGGCATAGTTCTGGCTGAACTCCATCGGTTCGCCGCCGATAACATCAATGATGACAAGGCCGCCGGTCAGGGCAACGGCAGTCTCAATAGAATCGGCCAGGCGGCCGCGCACCGTATCATTGATGGACAGGCGGTCCACGACGATTTCAACGGTATGCTTGATATTCTTTTCCAGCTTGATCTCTTCGTCCAGATCATACATGTTGCCGTCAATGCGCACGCGGGCGTAACCGCCGCGGCGGGCAGCGTCCAGCTCCTTGGCCTGGGTGCCTTTGCGGCCCCGCACAACAGGGGCCAGCACCTGGAAGCGGGTGCGTTCCGGCAGTTTAAGCACCTCGTCTACCATCTCGTCCACCGTTTGCTGGCTGATGACGCGTCCGCAGACCGGGCAGTGCGGAACGCCGATGCGGGCATACATCAAACGGAGATAATCATAAATTTCCGTCACGGTGCCCACGGTGGAACGCGGGTTGTGGCTGGTGGTTTTCTGGTCAATGGAAACCGCCGGGGAAAGGCCGGTGATTTCGTCCACATCGGGCTTTTCCATCTGGCCCAGGAACATGCGGGCATAGCTGGAAAGGCTTTCCATATAGCGGCGCTGGCCGTCCGCAAAGATAGTATCAAAGGCCAGGCTGGACTTGCCGGAGCCGGAAAGGCCCGTCATAACAATCAGTTTGTTGCGCGGCAGAACCAGGTTGACGTTTTTCAGGTTATGCTCCCGCGCGCCCTTGATCGTAATGCGGTTGTTGGCATCAATTTGAATGTTGCTCACTTTTTATAGCTCCTTCTCCCCTTGCCCGTTTTGCGCTGTTTTTCAGCGGCGCGGCGGGTGCTGGTATCGGCGGTAGGGTCCTCCCCGCGCTGCAGCTTTTCAATCTCATCACGCAGGAATGCGGCGTGCTCAAACTGCAGCAGGCGGGCGGCTTCTTTCATCTCGCGGGTCAGGCGGGTAATGGTCTGTTCGCGTTCAGCGCGGCTCATACGGTGCTGGCGCATCTTTTTGTTTTCTTCGCTCATGCTGATTTCCAGCCCGTCGCCGATGGCTTTCACGATAGTTTTTGGTGTAATGCCGTGTTCTTTGTTGTAGGCATCCTGGATGGCACGGCGGCGCTCGGTTTCCATGATGGCGCGCTCCATACTGGGGGTTACTTCATCGGCGTACATCAGCACCTGTCTCTTATACACATCTGACGCTGCCGACGATCTACTCTGTGTA
>OJPE01000964.1_pt1 | contig 10829 bp, 10 predicted proteins | sample 1598351 | NCBI WGS metagenome assembly OJPE01 (sample SAMN03922475, study PRJEB24848) | human gut metagenome | isolation source: stool sample | host: Homo sapiens | place: Germany | collected 2010-11 | reverse complement strand
ATGATTTTTTCTTTCAGTTTCTCATAGAAACTGTCAGGAATCTCTGCCGGAATGATGACCTTTTTCTCGACAATAGTACTTACTTCTATTTCCTTTATCACAATCGGCATTATTTGTTCCTTATCAGTTGTGTATGTCTAAGAGTAATTGTCTCAGTTGCTATTTCGCTTTTACTTGCATTCAGACTGGCTATCTGCCATTTTACGGGAATGGAGCGGACACCGACCCATCTTGCAACAATCTCGTTTTTTTCGTTGAGCAAGGATATAATAACCGTACACGTATCTATCCACCCTGTATCTCGAAAATTGAAACAGTCCTTCAACCATGCAGTTATTTTCTCATTCAATGGCTCAATGGCACGCTTCAGTACAATGTCAGCAGGTTTAACGCCTTTGGGATGGCCGGGAGTCAAATCAGATTTTACTGTATGGTCATCAAGCACAAGCTCCTGACTCAAGCCGTCCACTTCCGCAAAGGAGGCGGATGCCTTGTCTCCTCCTTCCCATTGGAAGTCCACCCGGAAGTGGAATAGTACAGGAGGTTTCCATGTATTTGAGTCAGAAGCCATGCTTGTTCGTTTTTTAAGGTTTACATTATGCCGGTGTCACACCTTCATGGGCGAGTACGATGGTTTCCATTGACACGCCGTAGCCGTCGGCCTTGAAGCCCTCTACGGTATATTTCTTCGGCCAGGCATTGGTGAGTTTCCAGCTCTGTACAGGACTGCCGCTCTCGTCCAGCAGGGCCACTGTGACGCTGGCACGCTTGATGGTGTTCATCTTTACAGTGTTGATCCAGTCCCATAACTTCTTGTCGTCCTTGAACATTGCCTTTTTAAGAGTTACATCACCGCTCTTCTTCAGCCCAGGCATTTTGATTTTTGTGAATCCTGGCATGTCGCCTGATCGGTACTCTATTACATCGAACTCCATATCGAGTCCGGACACCTCCTTGCAGGAGATTTTTCCTACCTCGGAGATCTCTACGCTAAAATGAAATTCCGGCACGGGCCACGTGGTAGCGCTCTGTGCTGATCCGTCTTCTGCCATAATATCTTAGGTTTTAAAATGTTAATAACTGAATTTATCTGTCATATCAGCTCTTCTGCATCTGCTGCTGGAAGGTAATTTCGATGAACTCGGCCGGACGGGTGATGGCCACCAGTACGGTAACGCGCATGATTCCGTCAAGGATGTCATTCGCTGTCATTGTGTCGCCCAGCCCTACATGGATTTCGTAGGCATCTTCCGGAGTGGAACCGGCAAGTCCGCCACGTTTCCATACGCTGCGCAGGAAATTGTCAATCATGGATTTCACATTCATCCAGGTAGCCGCCACATTAGGCTCGAACACATACGCCTTGGCTGCGTTCTTGACCGACTCTTCGAGGAAAATCATCGTACGGCGCACGTTCACATACCGCCAGTCCTGCGAGTTGCCGTCGAGTGTACGGGCTCCCCATACCTTGATGCCTTCGCCCGGGAATGTGCGGATGGCGTTCACCGCCTTACCGTTCATCGGCATGTTCAGGTCTTCCTGCTGTGCGTTGTCAATGTTTTCCGTCGGGCTGTTCACGTAGTTGACGGACACGTTTGCAGGAGCCTTCCATACGCCGCGCGTATTGTCCACCATGGTATATAGTCCTGCCATCGCTGCTGACGGAGGAAGGAGGTTCAGCCTGTCTTTCACACGGTTGACGATGTACTGATAGCCCGGAAGGTTCTGCAGCAGGGCATTGTGCAGGTTGTTCTTCATGGCCGCAATTTCGTCCGGTGTGCAGTCCGCAGTCTCGGCAGGTTCCGTTTCCGCTCCGGTTTCGTCTGTCACGGCAGGTTTTACGACCTTCTTGCCGGCGGCGATATCGGAGTAGGTCTCTTCAAAATACTTCGGGAACTTCGAGCCCGGGGCAAAGAACGGTGTCAGGTCCGGTGTAGAAGACTTATCCCATACCAGTACGGAACCGTCAATGTCCTTGTCGGAAAGTACGGAGGTATTCAGCCACGGATAATACGCCGCTCCATAGGAAAGGAAGTTTGCTCCCACGTTCGTGCGGAACTTGTCTATCTGTTCCGACATCACCTCGTTGGCCTTGGCCTTGGGCTGTACGTCGAGGATGGCGAAGCGGTTCATCATCTTTCCGCAGTGTGCCAGCATCTGTCCCTGGATGTCCTTGCAGTCCGGTGTGGATGCGGCTTCAGGAACGACAACCATCGTGATTTCCTGTTCCTTCTCCAGTGCGGCGAGCGCTGCCACCACCTTCTCCTTGTCCACCGGCGCACCTTCAGCGTATGTGCCTACAGACACGATGTAGCAGGTGCCGCCACCGTTGGCGAAGAACATCACCATGTTGTAATAGAGTGAGAACGGGTTTTCCGTATCCGCCACTTTGAGGGCTTTCGTGCCGTCCGATGAAGGGATGGAAAAGAGAACCTTCTCATCCTCCACCGGGGCTTCGCCTACGGAAAGTGTGAATACCGGTGACGGTGCCCCTCCAAAATACTGCTGGAACTCCGTCATGGAAGTGATTTTCCACGGCTTTCCGCTTAATGAATCAGGACCGTTCTGTGCATTCTCCGTGATGCCGATGAAAGCAGGGATAGCGGTAGCGGCTTCGACTACCGAGTTTGGAAAGGCGCTCTTCTCTACGATGTAAACGCCTGGTGTCTTCATTTGTGCCATACGCTTTTGTTTTAAATAGTTAGACAATCAGTTATCTGGTATATTCAGTTTATTAGAGATAGCAGACCTGCCTAAGCAGGCCCGGTTCCGCATCCAGAAACTTGCCCGGTTCCGGTGGCGGGACGTATTTGAGTAATACCTGCCTGCGTCCGCCTCCTGAAGTTGAAGAGAATACCTTGAGTTTGCAGGCATAGTGTTCCTTCATGGGGACAGCCTCCTGTGAAACGGTGCGAAGCACTTCCAGCCCGTATGCTTTGAATGTCTTGAACGGCGTGAACGCCATCGTGCCGCCCTGTTCTTCCATCCGGCATTGCCTGGGATCAGGGCTGCCTCCATCGCGGGGCACCAGCAGGTATTCCCATTTGCATTGCGGGGCATGGAAACGAAGCGTGCAGGTCTTGTGTTTTTCTTTCTGTGCGGCTGCAAGGATTTTCTCCGTCATCAGGATGCTTACCGAACAGAAGCCGCTGCCGATACGCCTTCTGTCGGCGGATTCGCGGATGGCTTCTGCCGCCTCGACCGTATCGCGTGATGCAGGCAACTCCAGGGTATAGGCATTTTCGGGGCGCAGTGCCGCCCAATCCGTGAACAGGACGAAAGCCGGATCCGTAATGCAGAGTTCCGCTTCGACCTTGTCGGAAGAGGTGTCCACCCCCGCACTGTCGCAGTCATACAACAGTGTCCACTCGTTGACCGCTGTCTGTCTGAACAGCAGTCCTCTTCGCCGGCACAAATCGACCCCACCGGCTTTGAGCCGGAAAGCGAGGGCACGACAGGCAAGATTGTCATAGTAGTCGTGCTCCACACGAAAGCTGTATAACGGTCGATAAGTGCCCATATATCTAACTTTTGATTACATTTATGTTTTTACATCCGTAGTTCCTGCCATGCTGCTGCCGGACATGATTTCGGTGGAATCCACTGTCAGTCCGCGAACCTTGCAGATGAACGAAGGGTAATACTGTCCTCCCATGGTCGTCCAGATGTTGTGCAGATCCGTAGTGGACATGGGGACCAGTTCCAAAGTATAACTTTCATTGCCGACCTCGAACCGAGGCAGCGACTGAACGAAAGTGAGTGCATCGGACAATACTGACAACGCTTCGGCATACCGTTTGTCTTCATATACTGCCGCCATCATGATGTGCATGTTCAGCAGCAGCGGCTGACGTCTACCGGCATAGCCGGTTGCGGCACGCTGCATATAGCCGCCATCGCCGCTGGCTTCCCGTTCCAGATTAACGAGAGAGACCACCAGCTTGTTGGGGCATTGCTCGCCGGCAGAGCCTATCAGCCCGACCTCGGCCACCCCTTCGGGCTGCCGGTGTGAGCGGGCCAGATATTCATCCAGCCGTGCAGCGTAAGTTGTCAGTATCTTGCGTATCATAATGCCCTGTAATTTACTGTTCTATATCTCTGTCAGCCGAACTTTGGACCCGGCTTTTATTGTTGCCCTTGTTCCAGTGTGGGTAAGAAGTCCTCGCCTGTTGTATAAGACCACGCTGAGCCCGCATTCTTCAGGGCGGCGTTCATGGCATCCTTGGCTCCTGACCAGTTACCGTCCGTCACCTGTGTGGTTCCGCCGGTGCCTACCTGGTCTTCACCGATGCCTTGTGTCTGGCCGTTGTCTCCCCAGTAGCAGGCGGTGATGATACCGCCACCAATCATGGAGTCCTTGAAGTTCCGTCCCACCACGCCGCCTGTGGTTCCGTTCGGACCGTTGATATTCCTTTTGGCATGGTAGCAGGCGGTCAGGGTGCCTAAATTGTTGCTTCCCGTTACGCCGCCTACATAGATGGTGCCGCTTCCGCTACCGGTCACGCTGCCCGTGGCATAGCAGGCGGTCAGGGTGCCACCTCCGTTGTATCCCACCACGCCGCCGGCATGGGAGTTGTTCGTACCGTCGTTTTCAACGGTCACGTCGCCCGTGGCATAGCAGGCGGCCAGGGTGGCACCGGAATTCGTTGCACCTGCCACGCCGCCTGCCCGCTGCGTTCCCTTCACTGTGGCCGAGGAACTGCATCCGGTGATGGAACCGCCCTGTTGATAGCCCACCACACCGCCTACGTCGCTACCGCTGACGCTGCCCGACACCGAGCAGTTTTCAATGTTGCCGCCAAAGCTCCATCCCGCCACGCCGCCGACGAACGTGCCACTTGTTATGTTTATTTCTGTCAGCACCACGTTCTTCACCGTGCCTTTGATGAAGCCGAGCAGACCCGTATATCGGTCACTTCCCGTAACAGTCAGCCCCGTGATGGTCTTGCCATTGCCGTCGAAGGTGCCGGTGTATGGTTGGCTTTCAGTGCCTATCGGCGTCCACTCTCCCGTCAGGGTGAGGTCTGTGTCAAGGGTGATGTTGATGTCGGTCTTGCCCTCTTCGTTCACCAGCTTGGCTACATTTTTCAGCCCATCGGCGGAGGTCACGGTGTAGTTGCCGTTGCCGTCGTCTGTATAGCCGGGGTATGCCGCGGCGAGGGAGACGGTGTAGGTATATTCCTCGCCCGCCTGCCAGTCGGTAGCCTCCTTCATCTTATAGACGAAGACCTTGCCGTTGGTGAATTTGCAGGTGATGAAGGCCGTGCCCGCCGCCACCGTCTGCGGGGCGACGAGGGCGGTGTAGGTGTCACCGCCCTTGTTATACGGGGTGATTTGGGCGGGGTTGCCGTTCTCGGTGGAGAGGCCTGTCAGCCGCACGAACATCCGCTCCTCGGTGTAGTCCGTCAGGATGACGGTGACCCGCGCCGTGCGGTGGGTGAAGCGGAGTGTGGGGTTGCCGTAGCTCACCGTCTGTTCCTCGGCCACGATGAGGTCGCTGCCCTCGAAGTCCTTCCGGGCACTTTGGTCGGCTTTTACCACCACGGCAGGCGGGGTTGTCTCCCCAGCGGTGTAGGGCCACCACGCCGTGACGGTGATGTTATCGTGGTTGGTCCAGTAGTGCGGGTCATCGGAGGTCAGCGTGGCGCCGGTGTTGTCGGAGGTGGAGGGCGTCACATTGTATGCCTTCACCGTGCCGCCAATCAGGACGCCCACTAAAGAGACCCCTTCCCAGTTGCCGTCCACGGGGGCACGGGTACCTGCGGTGGCTGTCGCGTCGGGGTTCAGCCCCGTGGCGGTGAAGACGACGGGTGTGCCTTCCGCCCCTTCCGGCAGGAAGCCCGCTTCGTCCTGCGTGCAGGCGGCAAAGCCGAGCAGCAGGGCGAGGGCTGCGGATATATGAATGGTTGTTCGTTTCATGATGCGTGTTGTTTAGGGGTTGTTATTGTTTCTTTTGCAGTACGGGCAGACCGTCGGTACCGAGTGCCCATTGGTAGTCGTTGCCGGTGAGGGCGGCTTTCATGCCATCGACGGCTGGCTGCCAGGAGTCGCCGGAGTCTATTCGATGCGTATCATCGGTGCCATCGTTAATTGCTACTCCGGGATACCCATTCTGACCATAATAGCAGGCGGTGATGGTGCTATAGTTGAGAGCAGCGATTCCGCCATTACCAATGCCTGACGTTAAATTTCCATCGAACCAACAGCCAATAATGCTACCGAAGTTGGAAGACGCAATGCCGCCGACATATCCTCCTGTTGCAGAAATATCTCCCGTTACGGAGCAGGCGGTGAGGGTGCCGAAGTTGCTCCACGCTATGCCACCGGCCACACCGTTTTGCCGCACATCGTAGTCCACATCCACCAGTTGCAGGTTCTTCACCTCGCCGTTGCCGCCGATACCGCCGAACAACGCAGCACTCTCACCCTGCGGATTGTCCGTAGTGATGGCCAGCCCCGTGATGCGGTGTCCCTGTCCGTCGAAGGTGCCTTGGTAACCGGATTCAGAAGTGGTGCCTTTACCTATCGGTGTCCACTTCTTGCCCGTCAGGTCGATGTCGGCAGTCAGGGTGCAGTTGAAGCTGAGATCACTCTTTGCGGCTTCCGCCCATGCCAGCAGGCCGTCTGCGTTATAGACCGTGTAGGTCTTGGTGGTGGTGTCGTAGTTGTAGCCCAAATCCTCGGCTGCGCCGCTCTCGCCGCCGCCGTCGTCCCATTTGCCGATTTCACAGCCTGCCAGCGTCAGCCCCGTGGCATTGACGTTGACGGTATATTTATAGCGGTTGCCCGCCTCCAGCACGACGTCGTTCTGCGGGCGGAAGTAGAAGTTGCCGCCGCCAAGTTCCACGCGGATGAACGGCTCGCCTTTCGCAACGGTCTGCGGGGCGGTCAGTGCCTCGTAGCTGTTGCCGCTTGCGTGGTAGGTCTGGATGGCGGTCGGGTTGCCGTTATCGGCGGACAGGCTCACGAGGCTCACCGTGGCACCGTCCACGCTTGTGAATCCCGTACCGGGCTTCAGTTCGATTGCCACGCGTGCCGTGCGGTGGGTAAATTCAAGAGTCGGGTTGTTAAATTCCACCTTCCGGTTCTCAGCAGAGATGAAGTCGCTGTTTTGGAAGTCAGCCAGTTTGCTTTGGTCTTCTGCCACCTTCACGGCAGGCATCTGTGTGATGTCGGCATTGTCGAAGGGCCACCATGCCGATATGGTAATCGGGTCGCGGCTGGTCCAGTAGTACGGGTCGTTCTCGCGTGAAAGCGTGGCACTCTTGAAATCGGTAGAAGCCGTTACGGTGTATTCCTTTACCGCATCGCCCATCTTGAGTGCCACGGAAGTGACGCCCTGCCAGTCGCCGTCCACAGAGGCACGGGTGGAAGGGGCTGCCAGCGGCGTTGCTTCTACGGACAATCCGGTGGCACGGATGACGACGGGGTATTCACCTTCGGGCAGACGGTTATCGCCAGCAAGTTCGTCCTGCGTGCAGGCGGCGAGGGCGAACAGCAGTGCGGTGGCTGCGGGGATAAATAATCTATGTCTCATAATTCTTCATTCTAATCGATTAATTATTAAAATCCTACAGGTCAGCACCCACATCTCCACCGTCTATATCGTTCCACTTTGCAATGGTGGCTTCGCTGACTTCAAGGACTTTGTTGCGTACCTTGACGGTATAGGTGTAGTTGTTGCCCGCCTGCAGTGCGCCTTCGGGCACGGTGAGTGTGGCATGATATTCCTGACTTTTGTAATTCACAACCAACGGCAGGGATGCAACTGTCTGCGGGAAGAGGATGATTGATGACGTGAGATTGCCGTCTGCCAAATTCATGGCCAGTTCTCCGGTCTGTGCCCCGTTGTCTGCGGTGGCAATACCGTCGGCCGTGTTGAACGTACCGGTGAGTAACAATCCGTTCAGCGTGTAACGTTCAGGCTTGACCACGCTGAAATCCACGCCGTCGCCCGCCTCGAAGGTAAGGGTTATCTGGCTCATGCGGTGGTGGAAGGAGTTGTCTTCACCGCCTTTGGCGGTTTTGTCGGTGAAGCTTACTACCGGGTTGTTTTTGTCTCCCGTGGCTCCTGAAGCAAAGAGGAAGTCGATGGCAGGCTGGTTCTGCTGCGCCGTGGCATCGGTCGTGGCTGCGAGGGTGCCTCCCGCTGCGTTGTACGGATAGTAGGCGCGGAAAGTATGGGTCTTTACATCTTCGATATAGATGACCTTTTCTTCTGCCTCAAATGTTCCGTTCTTCAGGATGAAAGGCACGTTGCCGTACCGGGTATCGTTGCCGATGTCGGTGACGCCGATGCGGTCTCCGCCAGTCCATGTGGTTCCGCTGGCACGGGTGGCAGGGGCGATGTCGGCGATAAACCGGGCGGCCACGGGACCGTCATTGTTCAGAATCTCGTTGTCGTTATTGCAGGCTGCCAGTGCGAGGGCGAGCGCCGCAAGTGCAAAAAATCTTGTCTTCATTATATCTGTCATTTTATTAGTTACAAATCGGCATTTACATCATCACCTTTCACTTCTTCCCAGCCGGTAATTCCGGCTCCGTCCACTTCCATGCCTTCGGGAGTCTCAACCAGCGTTCCGCCGAGGGTCAGCGATTCGCCCTTTCCGGTGTTGAACTCCTTGAGAGCTTCCGTAAGGTCGCTTTTCAACGTGGTGGGGGTCGGGTTGCCGTCAGCATAGCGGATTTCGCCCGTCAGCAACTGTTCCGTGCCGGTCACACCCAGCAGCCGCACCGTGGCTTTCCACTTGCCGGCATCATCACCTTCGGTTATCTTGGTGAAGGGCAGTACGACGCTCGAAGCGGCTCCGTAGGTATCGGTTGCGAAGTCGAGTGTTCCGGCTGCACCCGTCAGATGGGCAATAATCTCCGTGATGCGTCCGGCGGCATCACCCGTCGGCTCGACGACAAGCGTCAGCTCGCGCACCTGCTGCTTCATCGCGGCGGTCAGCGGATAGTCCTTGTCTTTCTCGATGCTCAACTGTTCCGTATAGGTGAAGAACCATCCCGGAGTATTGTTCACAAAGGCATCCGTGCCTGCCCGGTTTCCCGTGGCTGCGGCAACGGTGGCGGTGGTGCCGCTTACCGTGATTCCTTCAGCCGGGTTCCACACCGCAAGGGTGTAGCTGCCCGGAGCAAACAGATGGTCGGGTGTATGGGTGGCGGAAGTCTCCGTACCCGTATAGTCGCCCATGTTGACCGTCCATGTGGCAGGTATGTCGATGCCCTCACCGCGGGCCGACCAGTCGGCTGTCACCGCAATCTTCCCGTAGTCGGGATGCGGCGTGTCATAAAGCGTGTCCTTCACGCAGGAAGAGAGCAGCACGGCGGCTGCCATTCCCATCATATTTATATATTGTCTTGCTTTCATATTCTATTCCTCCGTGTTAGAATAACTTCCATACCAATGTCACACCGGCATTGATGGGGCCCCACCAGTCCTTTGTCTCGTTGCCACGGCGCACGCGCACACCGTCGATGACTTCATATTTCTCATAGTCGGCATTCAGGTAGCCCAAGCCGAGGTTGAAATCAAGATCTAATGCCTTGTTCAGCCGCAGCTGGTAGCCGGCAGTGATGCCGCCACCCATCAGGTCGCCCTGCTTGCCTGTTTCGGAGAGCTTGTAGTTGAACTGTCCGGCCTTGAACATAGCACCCAGATACCAGGCTTTCTTCTCGCCCATATAGTAACGCACTTCCGGAGCCACTTCCCAGAGTGCATAGCGGCGGTCCTTGTCGATCCACGTCCAAGAAGTCCATGAGCCGTTTACGGCAATGCCCCACGACGGGCAGATGCGCCATTCAAGTCCTAAATCGGGTGTCAGGGTAGCCCAGCGCAGCAGGTTGGTACGCAGGGAGAGATGACAATCATTTGTGATTTTGGTTTCCGACGGCGTGTCGGCAAATGTGTTTTGCTGAGCGGCTTTCTCTGCCTCTGCCTTTTCAGCGGCAAGTCGGGCTTCTTCCGCCTTGCGCTGCTCTTCGGCAAGTCGTTCCTGTTCGGCACGCTTCTCGGCTTCCAGTCGTTCGGCTTCCGTCTTGCGTCGTGCTTCCGCTTCCGCATCCGTTACGGCTGTTTCCTTGACCGGTATCGTTAGGCGCACAGTGACAAAGTCTCCCTCTGTCGCATGGTTGCGGGTGATAAAGTTTTCTTCCTTGATTTCCGCACGGATAATCAGTTCGGATTTCACACGGTTCGAGCGAATTTTGGCTATCGCGAGGTTTTCTTTTTCGCCATTCAAGGAATTGCAGTAGCCATCGACATAAAGCGGCAGCTTGCCGTCAAGAATGTCCGTCTTGTTGCTTTCAATGCACTCCAGCAGACGGGCAAGTTCCATGTCATTGCCGTTCCAGGGAACATAGAACATGTCCTTCTGCGGCACGAAGCGGAAGGTGTAGGTCGTGTCTGCTTTCTGCTGCGCAAAGACAGGAAAAGTTACTGCCGTCAGCCACAGAAACAGGGTAAGAAAAGTGATTTTTCTGCTCATATAAACTTGAATTTATTATCTTTGCTTCATCCAAAGTTAATAAATGACGTTTATTAGCCCAAACCTTTTCCTGTTAAATTTCAGCGCTCTATTAGAATTGTCGTTTGAGCACTTTTCAAATTGTCAAATAAGCACATTTTTGTCGAATTAGCACTTTTTGAATTGTTGAATTAGCACATTTTTGTCGTTTGAGCACTTTTTTGAAAATGGGTTTCTGTAACCATTTCAGCAGATTTTTACCACACAAATTATTCCAGATTCGCTTTTCTCCACTTGGCAGGCGTGCATCCTTCCTTATCGGCAAATGATTTGATAAAGTTACTGCGGGAAAGAAAACCGGAA
>OJPE01000963.1_pt1 | contig 10838 bp, 9 predicted proteins | sample 1598351 | NCBI WGS metagenome assembly OJPE01 (sample SAMN03922475, study PRJEB24848) | human gut metagenome | isolation source: stool sample | host: Homo sapiens | place: Germany | collected 2010-11 | reverse complement strand
AAGGCTCGTGCACTCCGCTAAAGCTCCGCTGGACTTGACAGCCCCTCTCCCTGTCCCTTAGGTTTTCTCCCTCTTGCTCCCTCTTTCCTTACTCACACCCCCACCCCGTCAGGGTGTTGGCTGAACTCGTAAAGCTACCCGAACATTGTATATCCTGTCAATGCAGGGACGCTTAACGCTACACGTCCGCAGGTTAGTACATATATCTCAGGTTAGTAGCGTTTTTTTGAAAGATTAATGTTAGAGCAGTTGCACAGATACACTCACGAAAATATTAATTACTTGTCAATGCGGAAAGTGTTTTCGGCGGTGTCGGTGATGCGTTTTACTGAACAGCATTAATAATAATCGGGTTTTATATTATCAGAGATTGCTTGTGAAAAGTCCCGTAACGCTTTGTACACCGAGCGAAACGGCGGTGATGGATACCCAACAGCACAGTCCGAGAAGTATCGGCTTTCCGCCGTTGCGTATCAGCTTTACTATATTGGTGTTCAGTCCGATAGCGCCCATAGCCATTGCTATAAAGAATTTAGCCAGCCATTTTGCAAACGGCACAAACTTAGATGAGTAGAACAGAGTGACGCTGTTTTCGGGCAGTAATCCGCAGACCGTTGTTATAAGTGACGCACCGACAAAGAAAAGGATAAACCACGGGAATATCTTCTTTATCGAAAAACCGGATTTACTGCCGCCGCTTTTTTTGGCTTTTGCTGTGCGGTAGAGTGCAAGCACGAGCGTTATCGGGATAATGGCAAGCGTTCTTGTCAGCTTTACCGTAACAGCGGCTGAAAGTATACCGCTGTATCCGTAAATGCCCTCCGCTGTCGATGCCGCCGCAGTGACCGATGAGGTGTCGTTGACCGCAGTTCCTGCAAATACCGCAAAACCTTCCGTGCCAAGTCCTATAGCGTGTCCGAGCGTCGGGAATATAAGTGCGGCAAGCACATTGAACAGGAATATTACCGATATTGAACGTGCAACGTCTTCATCATCCGCTTCGATAACGGGCGCTGTTGCCGCAATAGCCGAGCCGCCGCAGATAGACGAGCCTACGCCTATAAGGCAGGCGGTCTTTGGGTCAACCTTCATTAGCTTCATCATTATAAACGCAACTATCAGCGATATTGAGATAGTGCCGACTATAACGGGCAGGCTCTTTGCGCCGACCTGTGCTATAGTGCTTAAATTCAGCGAAAAGCCGAGAATTACCACTGCCCACTGCAGAATCTTCTTTGATGTGAACTTTATTCCGCCCGACAGCGATACAAGGCTTGCGAGCTTCGGAAATACAAGCGTCAGTATCATACCGAGAAGTATCGCTATTACAGGCGCTCCGATAAGCTCAAAGGAAAAGCCGCCTATGCTTATCCCGCCTGTCAGCGTTGCCGCAGCGGCAATGACGGCACATACGGCTGTTCCCGGCATTATTGATTTCAGTTTTTTCATTTTCTCTCCGTTTTTTTGCATAAAATGAGCCACCGTGACCGGTGGCTCAATATTTTCTTTATTGACGATTATTCAGCGTCTTCAGCTTCTTCTTCCTCGTCCTCAGGCATTTCTTCCTTGAGTGCACGGATAGAAAGGCTTACTCTGTTCTGTTCCTCGTTGATTTCGATGATCTTTGCCTTAACTTCATCGCCGATGGAAAGAACCTGAGCTACATTGTTGATACGCTCTGTAGAGATCTGGCTGATGTGGATAAGACCGTCAACGCCGGGGATAATCTGTGCGAATGCGCCGAAGGGTGTGATGCTTACGATAGTAACGTCAACAACATCGCCTTCGTGATATTCAGCAACAAACTTGTTCCAGGGGTTGTCCTCTTCCTTCTTGCAGCCGAGTGATACTCTCTTCTTCTCGGGGTCAAAGCTCTTTACATATACATCGAGCTTGTCGCCGATCTTAACGATCTCTCTGGGGTGCTTGATTCTGTTCCAGGTAAGCTCGCTTGAGTGAACCATACCGTCAACTCCGCCGAGATCAACGAATACGCCGTAGCTTTCGATAGACTTAACTTCACCTGTGAACTTCTGACCTACCTCAATGTTCTCCCAGAACTTAGCCTTAGCGGCATCGTTTGCTTCCTTCTTAGCCTGACGGATAGAACCAACAACTCTGCCTCTTGCCTCTGTTACTTCGATAACCTTGAAGGGAACTGTCTTCTTGAGAAGTTCTTCAAGCTTGCCGTCCTTGGGAACGCCTGTCTGGGAAGCCGGGATGAATACTCTTGTGCCGTTGGAGATAATGATAACGCCGCCCTTAACTACCGATGATACTTCACCTTCGAGCGTTTCATTATTTTCCATAGCGGCTGCGAGCTTTTCTACGCCGAGAACGCTGTCAACCTTCTTCTTGGAAAGTGTAACTGTACCTTCTGCGTCATTTACAGCTGTAACGATGGCTTCGATCTCATCGCCAACCTTGACAACATCTGAGGGAGCTGCATTGGGATCCTGCGAAAGTTCGCTTGCAGGAATGTAGCCCGAGTGCTTTGTGCCTAAGTCTACAACAGCTTCGTTCTTGTTTACAGCTACTACTAAAGCCTTGACCCTGTTCCCTATATATACTTTTTTGAAGGTCTTGTCAACCTCCGCCATGAAGTCGAATCCTTCTTCATTGTTGAGAATTTCGCTCATAATTCTATGAACCTCCTTTATTATATAGGCAGGTGTCGAAGCTCCTGCCGTTATACCGACCGTACCGCCCTGCAAAGGGAGCAGTTCCGATACTGCGGCTTTATCAATATCACTGCCGTCCTGCGTAAATATTACGGGGCAGTGTTTTTGACTTATCTGTGCCAGCTTTGCGGTGTTGCTGGAATTTTTTCCGCCGACCGTGACCATAAGCGCCGAGCGTCGTGCAAGCTCCTCGGTTTCCTTTTGTCTTTCAGCCGTCGCACTACATATTGTATCAAAAATCGTGATATTTGTATAGTGTTTTTTTGCAACTTGAACGCAATATTGCCATTTTGACGAATTAAACGTCGTCTGAGCAACCATGATTAGTGCATTTTGACGAGGAAATTTCTGCAATTCTGCCATTTTTTCCAGCTCGTCCGAGTCACGCACCACTGTTACTTCATCCGGATTCCTGCAATGTCCGACTATCCCGATGACCTCAGGGTGATCGGGGTCGCCCGCTATGATAACGGGGCATTCCGACTTTGAAACAATGTTGTGTATCTTTGCGACAAACGGGCAGGTAGCGTCAATACAGCTTATGCCCTTGTCGTGTATATAATCTGTAACCGATTTTGCAACGCCGTGAGAGCGTATTATAAGCGTCCTGCCCTGCGGCAGATCGTCAGGTGAATCTATGGGGTATACTCCCAGCTTCTGAAGTCTTGCTATCTCACTGCCGTTGTGTATCAGTTCTCCGAGCGTATAGCAGCTGCCGTTTTCTTCTGCGGTTTTTTCCGCAATTTCTACAGCACGCTTAACACCGAAACAGAAGCCTGCGCTCTTTGCCGTTTCAATATTGTAACGGCTCACTTGCTTTCCTCTTCTGTCTGCTTTTCGGGCTTCGGGTTATACTGCTTGGGGAGCGGATCGCCGTATTCGCTCATACCGTCCATCAGCATCTTTATGTTATCCATAATAAGATTTGAAACACGTCTTAGCTCTGTTCTGTCGTCGCTGTTCAGTGCGATATGCTCGGCAGGAATCATCTCGCCTACCGAGATCCATACTTTTCTGCGGAAGCCTTTTTTTCCGTACTTTATGCACATCGGAAGAACGGGGGCGTTTGTCTTGCCTGCGATAACCGCAATACCCGATTTTGCTCTGCCGATATTGCCGTCCTTAGAACGTGTACCTTCGGGAAATATTACGAAAGCCCTGTTCTTCTCGAGGTCGGCTATGGCGTGGTCAATGGCACTGCCGTCACCTGCGCCTCTTACAACGGGGAACGCTCCGCACTTGGTAATAAGCCAGGCGAAGAATTTATTTTTCTCGAACAGCTCAATCTTCGCCATAAACGAAAAATGCGCCTTGTTCACTGCCGCTATCAGCGGAGGATCGCCGTAATCCTGATGATTGCAGGCTATAATATAGCCGCCCTTTATGCCGTTTTTATACGGTCTGTTGTCACCGCCGATTAACTTGATCCTGTATTTTATGTGCATTGAAAGACATACTATCTTCCTGAAAAATTCATACATTATCTGATTTCTGCCTTTTCTTTGATTATTCTGACAAGCAGGTCGCACGAGCCTTCAAAATCAAGCTCTGTCGTATCCGCAAGCACTGCGTCATCGGCTTGCTTCAGCGGTGCAATTTCTCTTGTCATATCGTTGCGGTCACGCTGTTTAAGATCCGTAAGCACGCTCTCGTAAGATACAGCCGTACCCTTTGCGATAAGCTCGTCATAACGGCGCTTTGCACGCACCTCGGCATCTGCTGTAAGATATATCTTCACGGTTGCGTTAGGAAGTACGACAGTTCCTATATCCCTGCCGTCCATTATCACGTCACGGCTTTCTGCCATATCACGCTGAAGCTGAAGGAGGAATGCTCTTACAGCCGGGATAGCGGAAACTTTGGATGCCGCCATGCTTATTTCGGGTAAGCGTATCTCATCGGAAACGTCATAGCCGTTAAGATATATGTGCTGTGTGCCGTCCTTTATCTTTACGTCAAGAGAAATATGCGAAAGTGCCGCACTTACTCTCACGGGGTCATCCATATCAACGCCGTTGCGGTCGCAGAAAAGACCTATGCAACGGTACATAGCACCCGTGTCAACGTATATAAAGCCTAAACGCTTTGCGCATTCTTTGGCGATGGAGCTTTTGCCCGCTCCTACAGGGCCGTCTATAGCTACTGCAATACTCATATCTTTTCTTCTCCAATTTACATATACACTTATTATAACACGGTTTTTATCCGATTGCAACAGGGAAAATGTGAAAATTAAGCGAAATACAGCGATTTTAAGTCTGACAGGCAAAGAAAATTCCCCGAAAAACGAAAATGCTTTTCGGGGAAATATGTCAGTTTGTTTTTGAAAGCTGTTTTTTCTGCGCTCTTTTAAGATATGCAGGAGAAAGCAGACGCAGTTGTTTTTTTACGGTGTTTCTCACCTCACGGCAGTCGGAGATATAGCTGCCGCCGTTTCCTTTGCCTGCCATATACTGTCTTGCTATCATTCCGTACAGCGTTATAAGCACCTTTAAGGTCATTACGGAAATCCTTGTGCGGCAGTTGTAATAGATGCCATTTTCCGCAAGATATTCCGACAAGATGAGATATGCCTCAAGATAGCTGTCTACCATTTTTCTTCCTGCAAGACCCGTTATACTGTCGGGGCGGTGGGCATAGCTGTAAAGCACCTTTCGTGTAAATGCGACATTTTCCGCACAGGCAAACAGGCGGGGTGTTGTAATTACGTCCTCAAAGCACTTTCCGACAGGGTAGGATATATTGTTATCGGTGAAGAGCGAACGTCTGTACAGCTTGTTCCATGCGTAATTTCTTACCGAAACATCGGAAATCAGCTTTTCAAATGCCTTTTTTCCGCCGATTACACCGTTACGGTGGGAAAGAAGCACATTTATACTGCGGTCGGATTTTTCAAAATAATTGCAGTATCTGCACTGCACTATGTCTGCGTTGTTTTTTACGGCGAGCGTATACATTTCGGAAATGTAAAAGGGCGATACAAAGTCGTCGCTGTCAACAAAAGCGATATATTCGCCCCTTGCGTTTGCCAGACCTGTGTTTCTTGCGGCTGAAAGACCTGCGTTTTGCTGGGTGATTATTCTTATGAAATCATACTTGCTTGCAAACCTGTCCGCTATCGTCATGGAATTATCTTTTGTTCCGTCATTCACAATGATTATTTCGTATTCGTATCCGAACTTCTGACGGACAAGTGAATCAAGACAACGTTCAATGTATTTTTCAACGTTGTATACGGGAACGACAACACTTACGGCGACCGCACGCTCTCGCATATTATCTGTGTTCATATAAACCTCTCCTGAATAGAAAATAGCTGTGGATAGAAAATTCGGACTATGGTATATCGGGGATATAAACAAATTTTACTACGCAAATTATACAACTAAAAAAAATAGCAGTCAATCGGAAAAACGTGTAAAAGTTTGTAAAACAAAAAAATACGGCAGTTTAACGAATAATCATATGCTTAAAGGCTGATAATTAAACAAAAAGAACAAACGGAGATGATAGCTTGAAAAGCGTAAGAATATGCGTTGCGGCAATCACGGCAGGCGTGGTGTGCATTGCGGTGATGCTCGGGATACTGAGTGCCGCAATTTATGCCGAAAACGAAAGCGGCGAAAGCTTTATAGGGCTGATGTATCATCAGGTGTTAAAGGATGAAAGCAGAGCCGGAAAATATATAATTACACCGGGCGAGCTGGAGAGCGACCTTGCGTATCTGTCTGAAAACGGTTATGTTTCCGTTCTTCCGTCTCAGCTTGTGAAAATTCGTGAGCAGGGCGGCAGACTGCCCGAAAAAACGGTTGTAATCACGTTTGACGATGGGTATGAAACGGGACTTTATTATGTGCTGCCGCTGCTGAAAAAATACGGGATGAAGGCGGTCATAAATGTTGTCGGCAGTTATACGGACGAATATTCCCGTATCAACGAAGAGGGAAAGCACTTGTCTTATGCTTACTTGACATGGAATGAGATAAAGAAGCTGTCTGACAGCGGTTATGTCGAAATAGGAAATCACACCTACGATATGCATTCGTACAACGGGGAAAGAAACGGCTGTGCGAGAAAAGAAAACGAAAGCGACGAGCAGTACCGCACGGTGCTGTATGAGGATGTTGCAAGGCTGTCGGACAAATTACAGAAGGTCACGGGGAAAAGGCCTGTCGCTTTCGCATATCCCTTCGGGTCGCTGAGCGAGGGGAGTGCGGAGATAATCGGTAGTGCGGGCATAAGCGTGTTTATGACCTGCTGTGAACAGCCTTGCAGTATGAACAGAAACGGCAGGATAGTGATAAACCGCTATAACAGAGAAAGCGGAAGGTCGGCACAGCAGATATGTGAGGAATTCAACAACGCATTTTAGCAAACGTACAGAATCAGCCTGTCGATAAACCTCGTAATTATTAAATTGGGGTCGCAGGGGCGAAGCCCCCGTACAGGTCGTCAGCCATTTGTGCCACTGCATCGTGCAGTGGCTTTGTGTGGCTGACTGCAAGCATCCTTGCTTGGACTAGGGGCGGTAGCCCCAGTAATATAGCCCCGGCACGGATGCCGGGCGTGTATGCCGCAAGGCTATGCACGATGCAGAGCCAACAAAGCATACACAGCCCTTCACCACGGGGAAGGGGTTTGGGGTTAGGCAAGGATGCCGAGATAGAACGCCTAAAGGCTTTGCAGGACGCAAAGCCGACAAAGCGTTCTTAAAGGGATAGAGAATTTATTCTGTTTTTAAATAAACTTTTTCTACAAACTGAAAAAACCGGAAACTCGTTTTACGGGCTTCCGGTTTTCTTCGTTTTTTCTGATTACTTAGACTCAGAAACGCTTGTTGAGCTACCAACGCTTGATGATGTTGTGTTGTTGCCGCAAGCTGTTGCCATAGCTGCTACCATAGCTACTACTGCTACTAAAGCTAAAATCTTTTTCATGTCTTTAATCTCCTTACAGTAAGTTTGTATCGATCTATAACACCAAGTCTTTCGCTTGGCTGAAATGAATTATACATAAATTTTACGTTACGGTCAAGTGGGTTTTACCTTAATTTGTTTAATCGGCTTTATTTTCGTTCAGAATGACAAAAAAGAATGTAAACGTTTAAATGAAACTGGACATTTTTCTCGTTATGGTGTATAATATGTGAACAAAGCACACACACAGGTCCGAATTTGTTACACTGCTGTAACTATAAATGCAGAATATGGATATTATTATCCGATTCACAATGCAAAAAATGTAATAATATGTATGTTTTGGATTAAAATGCTTGCTGTGTGCCGAAAAAAGAAGTAAAATCAGCATAATTCAAATGGTTTCAGAAAGGAAAATGATAGTATGTCAAACGTACCTACACCACACATAAAGGCAAAAATGGGAGAAATTGCAGAGAAAATTCTTATGCCGGGAGATCCGTTAAGAGCAAAATTCATAGCCGAAAATTATCTTTCGGACGCAGTCTGCGTTAACGATACAAGAAATATGCTCGGCTTCACGGGCAATTACAAAGGCTCTAAGGTAACGGTAATGGGAAGCGGAATGGGCGTTTCATCCATAGGAATATACAGCTACGAGCTGTTCAATTTCTATGAAGCCGAAACGATTATAAGAATCGGAACAGCAGGTGCGCTTGTACCACAGGTTCAGCCGAGAGATGTGATAATAGCGCAGGGCGCCTGCCACGATACTAATGTTGACAGGCAGTACGGCTTGCCCGGAACGTATGCGCCCATAGCCGACTTCGGACTTGTGAAAAGGGCGTATGAGCTTGCGACAGAGAAAAATATCAAGGCTCACGTCGGAAACGTGTTGACGGGAGAGGTATATTACGATGCGTCGAACAGCCTTTCGGCGTGGTCGAAAATGGGCGTTCTTGCCGTAGAAATGGAAGCGGCGGCACTTTATATGAATGCGGCGGCGGCAGGCAAGAAGGCGCTGTGCATCTGTACCGTTACAAACAACCCTCTGACAGGAACGGAGGACATCACACCCGAAGAACGTGAAAAGACCCTTACCGATATGATCACTATCGCACTTGATGCGTAACCGCTGTTTTCTTTATTTATATTTAAATAGTATACAGCCATATCGGCAGAATATGCCGCAAATGGCTGTGGGTATATGTCTGAACTTAAAAATAGCGAAAAAATGCCTTAAATTGCCGAAAACTGAGAATGCTTTTCGGCAATTTTTCATAAAATTTCGCTTTGAAAATTGTTTGATATGCTATCAAAGTTTTCTTGCTATTCAAAGAAACTTATGGTATAATTTTGTTATATAATAATTTCCATTTAATATGGAGGTTGTTTATTCTGTTATGATGAATGGGGGATAACCAGTGACAACTTTTGCTTACGTTGCTACCGACGTAAACGGTAAAAAGGTAAAAGGAACCGAAATGGCGGAAGATTCCGTTGAGCTTATTGACAAGCTCCGACAAAAAGGCTTGTTCTGTACATCCTATAAGGATGCGGCAAAGAACAAGGCGGCGGATGTAAAATATAAGTTCAAGACGAAGGATCTGTCGTTCTTCTGCCGTCAGCTTGCGGCGATGCTTACATCGGGCGTAAGTCTTGTAAAGGCGCTTCAGATATTGCAGGCGCAGACTGAAAATAAAAAACAAAAGCAGGTGCTTCTCGATATATATGAGGAGGTACAGAAGGGCCGCAGCTTCTCTGAGGCTATAGCTACAAAGCCCGGCGTATTTCCGTCACTTTTCGTCAGTATGGTCGGCGCAGGTGAAGCGTCCGGTAACCTTGATACAATTATGAACCGTGTATCCGAGCATTACGCAAAGGACAGCAAGACGCAGAACAAGATCAAGGGTGCGATGATCTATCCTATCGTACTGCTTGTGCTTCTGGTAGTTATCATGATAGCCATGTTTACGATGATCATGCCTATGTTCCGTGACCTTGCGGGCGACACAGAGATGCCTCCGCTGTCGCAGGCGATTTTTGGAATAAGTGACTTTATGATTAACCAGGGGTATATTCTTATTATAGTTTTAATCGCAATTATAATTGTACTGCGACTTATTATCAAGACCCCCTCGTCAAAGCTCAAGTGGGACGAAATGCTTCTGAAATTACCTAAGGTCGGAGGGCTTCTTCGTACAATTTACACTGCACGTTTTGCCCGTACAATGTCAAACCTTTTCTCGTCCGGTCTTCAGATGGTAGACTGTATCGAAAAATCGGTAGGCACTCTCGGTAATACATATATCATAAAGCAGTTTGAGGATGTAGTCGAAAACGTAAAACGAGGCGAGTCGCTCTCGGTAGCAATGGGCAGAGTAAACGTATTCGACGGTATGTTCGTATCGATTGTCTATGTCGGTGAGGAGTCAGGTACTCTTGATACCATCCTTGCTAAATCGTCAGATTATTACGACGATGAAGCCGACTCAGCAATATCAAGACTTGTAGGCCTTATGGAGCCTGTAATGATCATCCTTATGGGTGTCATGGTAGGTTGCTTGCTTGCAGGTGTATTCCCGATTCTTTACTCAGGTATGGAAGGTATGGGCAATACTTAAAAAGCAACGAAAATTAAACCTAATAAGCAGGAAGGAATTATTGAGATATGTTATCTATTGATATTACCGACAGACAAATCAAGCTCGTGCGTGGTACTTCACAGGGTTCGAAAATCAAGATTGATGAGGTTGACTTCAGAGAGATCGAAAAGGGTCTTGTTTCAAACGGCTACATAGCGGATGTTCCGCTGGTTGCGGCTGAAATAATCGATATGATCAACACAAGAGCCATCAAGGAAAAGGATACCATCGTATCAATCAGCTCAAGCTCGATACTCTACAAGGAGCTTATGCTCCCCAAGCCCAGAAAGCTCTCCAATACAGCCGCTATCGAGGCTATGATAGGAAGCAACATGGGCATATCGGGCGACTATAACATTTCATATACCATAGTAGGTGAAACCGTAGACGAGAACAAGAACCCTCTTATCAAGGTTCTTGCCACAGCCTGCCCTCAGCGTCTTGTTGACGGCTATGTAAAGCTGTTCACTCATATGGGTCTTTCACTCAAGGCTGTAAACATTTCAAACAACGCAATTTCACGTCTTATCCAGAACACTCCCAAGATGCTGTCTCTTATACACATCTGACGCTGCCGACGATCTACTCTGTGTAGA
>OJPE01000854.1_pt1 | contig 11734 bp, 6 predicted proteins | sample 1598351 | NCBI WGS metagenome assembly OJPE01 (sample SAMN03922475, study PRJEB24848) | human gut metagenome | isolation source: stool sample | host: Homo sapiens | place: Germany | collected 2010-11 | reverse complement strand
TAGCGTAGCGTCTCGTGGGCTCGGAGATGTGTATAAGAGACAGGTTCCCGAGGAATCCAAAGAGGATCCTTTCGTAGACGGTATGAACCGTATCTACAAACAGCTGATGACAGAACTTGAGAACATCGGTGTAAAACCCATCGAGGCAGTCGGACAGGAATTCGACCCGAATCTTCACAACGCAGTGATGCAGGTGGAGAGCGATGAGTATGAATCCGGTGTGATAGCCCAGGAACTTCAGAAGGGTTACACATATCATGACATGGTCGTAAGACACAGCATGGTAGGTGTTGTTCAATAATTTGATTATCACATATTTTTGAGAATAGAAACTATAAAATGAAAACAGAGAATAAAAACAGGAGGAAAATATTATGAGTAAGATTATTGGTATTGACTTAGGTACAACCAACAGCTGTGTAGCTGTTATGGAAGGTGGTAAACCCACCGTTATCGCTAATACAGAAGGTGCAAGAACCACACCCTCTGTTGTAGCATTTACCAAGACCGGTGAGAGACTGGTCGGTGAGCCTGCAAAGCGTCAGGCAGTTACCAACGCAGAGAAGACCATTTCTTCCATTAAGAGAGATATGGGTACCGATCGCGGCCGTACCATTGACGGCAAGAAATACTCTCCTCAGCAGATCTCCGCAATGATCCTGCAGAAGCTGAAAGCAGATGCCGAGAGCTATCTGGGTGAGAAGGTTACCGAGGCAGTTATCACAGTTCCCGCATACTTCAACGATGCTCAGCGTCAGGCAACCAAGGATGCCGGTAAGATCGCAGGTCTGGATGTAAAGCGTATCATCAACGAGCCTACCGCAGCAGCACTTGCTTACGGTCTGGACAATGAGAAAGAGCAGAAGATCATGGTATACGACCTTGGTGGTGGTACTTTCGATGTATCCATCATTGAGATCGGTGATGGTGTTATTGAGGTATTGGCTACCAACGGTGATACACACCTTGGAGGTGATGATTTCGATAACAAGATCATTCAGTGGATGCTGGATGAATTCAAGAAGGTAGAAGGCGTAGATCTGTCCGGTGATAAGATGGCTATGCAGAGACTGAAGGAAGCAGCTGAGAAGGCTAAGAAAGAGCTGTCCAGCGCAATGACCACCAACATCAACCTTCCTTTCATTACCGCAACTGCAGAGGGACCTAAGCACTTTGATATGAACCTGACTCGTGCAAAGTTCGATGAACTGACCAGAGACCTGGTTGATAAGACTGCTATCCCCGTACAGAACGCTATGAAGGATGCTGGCCTGAACTATTCTGATCTGGGTCAGGTACTGCTGGTAGGTGGTTCTACACGTATTCCTGCGGTACAGGATAAGGTAAGAGCCCTGACCGGTAAAGAGCCCAGCAAGTCTCTGAACCCTGATGAGTGCGTAGCAATCGGTGCTTCTATCCAGGGTGGTAAGCTTGCCGGTGATGCAGGTGCCGGTGATATTCTATTACTGGATGTAACTCCTCTGTCTCTGTCTATCGAGACCATGGGTGGTGTTGCTACCAGACTGATTGAGAGAAATACAACCATTCCTACCAAGAAGAGCCAGATCTTCTCTACCGCTGCTGATAATCAGACCGCAGTAGATATCAACGTAGTACAGGGTGAGCGTCAGTTCGCCAAAGATAATAAGTCCCTCGGACAGTTCCGTCTAGACGGCATTGCACCCGCTCCCAGAGGAATTCCTCAGATCGAGGTTACCTTCGATATCGATGCCAACGGTATCGTAAATGTATCCGCTAAGGATCTGGGTACCGGAAAGGAACAGCACATCACCATCACCGCCGGTTCCAACATGTCCGATTCCGATATAGAGAAGGCTGTCAAGGAAGCAGCTGAGTTCGAGGCACAGGACAAGAAGCGTAAGGAAGCTATCGAGGCAAGAAACGAAGCAGACTCTTTCGTATTCCAGACCGAGAAGGCTCTGAACGAAGTAGGTGACAAGGTTCCCGAGAGTGACAAGACCCAGGTACAGGCTGATCTGGAAGCTGTTAAGGCTATTCTGGAGAGAACCAAAGACCAGGAGATGAGCGACAGCGATGTAGATGAGCTGAAGGCTGCAAAAGAGAAACTGACCCAGAGTGCTCAGTCTGTATTCACCAAGATGTATGAGCAGGCTGCTCAGGCACAGCAGGGTGCACAGGGTGCAGCAGGCCCTGACATGAATGCACAGGCCGGTAGCAATGCTGGATCTAACGCAGACGATGATGTGATCGACGGAGATTTCAGAGAAGTATAATTAAACTTCACAAATAACGCAAATCGTGGTATAACAGTAAATGCTGTGTAACAGTGATTGCGAATAACAGGGGGCACAGGGTATGCGAAAGCGTGCCCTGTGCATAACCGTTTTTAGATTTAAATGACAGAGGTGCAAAAATGGCAGAGCAGAAGAGAGACTATTACGAGGTCCTCGGTGTAGATAAGAATGCAGATGATGCTGCAATTAAAAAAGCATACCGGGTACTGGCGAAAAAATACCATCCCGACATGAACCCCGGAGACAAGGAGGCAGAACAGAAATTTAAAGAAGCTTCCGAGGCTTATGCCGTGCTGAGTGATCCCGAGAAGAGACGTCAGTATGATCAGTATGGCCATGCGGCATTTGACGGTGGCGCAGGAGGTGCCGGTGGTTTCGATTTCAATGGAGCTGATTTTGGAGACATTTTCGGAGATATTTTCGGAGATATCTTTGGCGGCGGCAGAAGCAGAGGTGCCAGAAATAACGGCCCCATGAAAGGTGCCAACATCCGTACCAGTGTTCATATCACTTTTGAAGAGGCAGTTTTCGGCTGCAAGAAAGAGATCGATCTTACGGTAAAGGAAACCTGTAAGACCTGTAACGGCTCCGGTGCGAAGCCCGGAACCAGCCCTGAGACCTGTACCAAGTGTGGTGGTAAGGGTCAGGTGGTATTTACCCAGCAGTCTTTCTTCGGTACTGTGCGTAATGTACAGACCTGTCCCGACTGTCAGGGTACCGGTAAGGTGATCAAGGACAAATGCCCGGATTGCCGTGGTACCGGATATATTCCTATGAAGAAACGTTATGCGGTGGATATTCCCGCAGGTATCGACAACGGACAGTCTACCCGTATGCCGGGACTGGGTGAGCCAGGTGTCAACGGTGGCCCCAGAGGCGATGTGCTGGTAGAAGTGATCGTAGGTCGTCATCCTATCTTCCAGAGACAGGATTTCGATATTTTCTCTACCGTACCTATTTCTTTTGCAGTAGCGGCATTGGGCGGCGAAGTGCTGATCGATACGGTAGACGGCAAGGTGGTATATGATGTAAAGGCCGGAACCCAGACCGACACCAAGATCCGTCTGCGCGGCAAGGGTGTTCCTTCCTGGAGAAATAAGGATGTCCGCGGTGACCATTATGTAACACTGGTGGTTCAGATTCCCGACAAGTTGAAACCGGAAGCAAAGGAACTGCTAAAGCAGTTCGATGTACTGACCGGAGATTCCCTGAATGCTGTGAAGAAAGCAACGGAAAGCGGAGAGGGAGAGTCCAAGGAGAATGACTCCAGGGACGGCAAGAAGAAAAAGTTTTGGAAGTAAAAGTTAATAAATAAAATTCCCCGTAGCCTCGGCTGGGGTAAGAAACGCGGCACGCTCGTGCTCTATCGCAGAGCGTAGCGGCACTGCTTATTCTTACACCCAGCCGGGGCTACTGGTTTGTTGGGAAAAAGTGAAAGGTATCTTTGAAGGTCAATGATATAGAATACAGAATGATATAGAATACAGTTTGTTTTTTTTGTCAAAAGGCAGGGTGAACGGTTTGACAGAATGGGCAGAAACGCTTACAATTCAAGTAGTTATGCTGTCTGTGACACGAAGGAGCCTGCAGGATGGAGAACCGGAAAGAGGAATTTCTGAAAATTGTATGTCAGAGTTATCTGATCGTTATTCTGGCAGTGCTGCCTCTTTATTATATTCCCTGGAATGGATATTATAAACTGGGTGATACCAAATATTACCTGTATCGCAATGTTTCACTGCTTTGCCAGGGGATCGCATTGCTGGCAATGTGTGTCTTTGCTGTAAGCAGCCGGTGGACAGGGGAACATCGGATTTTTGCCAGATCTCTGGCTGAAGTAGTGAAAAAATCGGTCGATAAATGCAGAACACATGCGGTAACGACGGCGGTCTGCCTGTATGGAATCTGTGCGTTACTCTCTGCAATCTGCAGCCCCTATGGCAGTATCGCGTGGAACGGAGAGCGGGAATGGTACATGGGAGCTGTCACGATCTGTTTGATGATCGGAGGTTTTTTACTGACGGCGAAGTACGGAGGTAGTTGTAAAACGGCGATATGGTTAGGAGAGGCGGCTTTTGTGGCGGTCACCCTGATCGGTCTGTTGCAGAAGCTGGGCTATGATCCTCTGGGACTTCTCAAGGGTTACGTTGTGGGGGACTGGGAGTTTACCCATATGTTGACCACGCTGGGGAACAGCAACTGGCTCAGCGGGTATTACAGTGTGATGTTTCCCTTTTCCATGACGCTGTTTCACCGGGCAGTGGAAGCGGGGAAAAAAGGTCCCACACTGCTGGCAGGAACGTGTAATATGTTGGCCATGATGCTTCTGCTTTTACAGGGAAGTGACAGCGGTGTGATCGTGGCATGCACAGTCATGGGGTTGTGCTTTTGGCTCGACCGGAAGCAAACCGGACATTGGGAAGTATATTTCCTTTTTCTTGCAGCGGTGGCGCTGGGAATGTGCCGTTGGGGTAAATGGATGTTATATCTGGGAACGTTTGACATTCTCCTGCAGGATGGCATCGCCAAAAAACTGGCAGCCTGGCAGGGATGGATTCCGGTTGCAGCAGGGTGTCTGCTGCTTTGGGGAGTCTGTCGCAGGATTCCGGAGAATAAGAAAAAAATATTGCAAGAGGGAGTATTGTGTTGTGCACTGGCAGGAATAGCGGTAGTGCTGGCATGGTATCTGCATCGGTTGTCGGTAATCGATTTTGCGGAATGGGGCAATCGCCGGGGAAGATTGTGGCAGATGGCATGGATAGGTTTCCGGAAAGGAAATCTGCATCAGAAGCTGTTGGGAGCAGGCCCGGATTGTTTTGCATCGTATCTGGGAGAACTGTTGCCGGGAGGCACGGTGCTTTTTGATAAAGGATATTTTGAAGGCTCTGTTTTTACCAATGCACATAATGAGTGGCTCACCACACTGGTCAATATGGGACTGCTGGGTGTGGCTGCCTATGCAGCTGTTTTTATCACGGCGCTGCAGACATACAGGAAGAATTTTCTCGCAGTATTGTTACTGCTTACCTACGGGATACATTCCCTGATCAGCTTTCAGCAGGTGCTGAATGCGCCGCTTTTCTTTCTGATACTGGGATTGTGTGAAGCGGCGGCCCGGGGAGAAAAGACCAAAACCAATCAAATGGATACGGATGAGGAGTTGCTAGAAGCTATATGAAAAATATTTGGAAGATTTTTACCGGAGATCTGAAAAAACTGGTGAAGCAGCCTTTTGCGCTGGTTATTATTATCGGGTTGTGCGTGATACCGTCGCTGTATGCGTGGTTTAATATATTTGCCAACTGGGATCCCTATGCCAATACCGGAGGAATTCCTGTGGCGGTAGTATCCCTGGATCAGGACTATACGCTGAAAGACGGATCGGTGGTAAATATGGGAGAATCCGTACTGGAAAGCCTGCATTCCAACACCAGTGTAAAATGGATCTTTCTGGATACCGAGGAAGAAGCAAAAGAGGGCGTGGAAGCCGGAAAATATTATGCAGCCGTCGTCATTACCGATAAATTTACTTATAGTATGTACAGTGTATTTTCGGATGATTTTGAGAATCCGGCGCTGATCTATTATCAGAATCAGAAGAGCAATGCCATTGCTACCAAAATCACGGATACGGTGGCAGGAACTCTGCAGAATACCATCAATGAGACCTTTATCAAGGTGGCGGCTACCACGGTATTTGAAGAGGGCAATACGGTGTCGGATCAGGTACAGGGGGACAGTTATGTAGAGGAATTCTGTTCCAAACTGGAGGAACTGAATGACAATCTGAAGGAATACAGTGCCATGATCGACTCCTTTCAGGCAGGCAATGCGCGGCTGGAGTCTGCCATCACCCATGTCAACTATGAGATTCCCGCGATGCAGAAGAAACTGGACAGCACCACAGCCAGTCTGAACCAGAGCAGTCAGGATCTGTCTTCTACCAGAGACACCCTGGGCAATTTCAGCAACAACATCGATACTTCCATGAGCAATATCAATAACTCTCTGGAAAGTATCAAAAAGGCTCTGGATGAAAGCAAACTGGCGGAGGATACCGCCCAGATGACGAGAGATCTGAACCGGGTGGCAAGAGATACCAATACGCTGAACGGACAAGTAAATACACTGCTGGCGGCACTGATCCAACAAAAGCTGGAAAGCGTCTCTGACGGTAATGCTGCGAACGGCGGCACCGGCAGCAATATCAACGCAGCGGCAACTGATGCGGCTATGGAAGCATTGAAAGCCATGCAGAAGGAACTGGATCTGATGAATACCGTAGTGGGCAGCGTTCTGGAATCCACGGACGACAAGGCTGCGGAGAATGCAAAGGTCAATGTCAACAATGCCATGAATAATTTAAGGAGCGCCATTGACAGCTGCGAGACTTCTGTAAGTAATATGCAGGGAATCTATAAGAATAATCTGGTGCCCCAGATGCAGAAGGTTCTGACAAATATGTCAGATTCTCTGAATCAGGTGACCAATCTGGTAAATACCCTGAGCAATACGGTGAAAAATGTCGGAGTTGTCATGGAAGGTGTCGGTGACACTGTGTCCGGAACCAGTGAGAGTCTGGGACAGATCAAAGATGTGGTAGATAATATCAGCGCCAAACTTACAGATCTGACAGAGAAGTTGGACGGTGCATCCGAAGAGGAAATGATGGATATTCTGGTGCGTTTCCTTGGAGGAGATCCGGATAGTCTGGGGGCATATTTTGCATCTCCCGTAACCATGGAGACCATAGCCATGTATCCGGTGGCTACGTATGGTTCTGCCATGACACCGTTCTATTCCACACTGGCGATCTGGGTAGGTTCTACGATCCTGGTGGCACTGGTGAAAGTAAAAGCCTCTCCGAAAGGGCTTGAAAATGTACAGAGCTATCAATTGTATTTCGGCAGATATTTGCTGTTTTTCTTATTGGCACAGATTCAGGCAGCCATCATTGTGGCCGGAGATCTGTGGCTGTTAAAAGTAAACATTGTGGAACCGGGGCTGTTTTTCCTGGCGGCAAGCTTTACGGCTACGGCATTTTCCCTGTTGATCTATTCTCTGACACTGGCATTCGGAGATGTGGGCAAGGCCGTCTGCGTTATTGTTATGGTATTGCAGATCGCTGGTTCCAGCGGTACCTTCCCGATCGAACTGCTACCGGACACCTACCAGAAGATTTATATTTTCTTTCCCTTCCCCTATGCCATCCGGGCCATGCGTGAGGCACTGGCGGGTATGTACGGTACTGCCTATATGGAAGCACTGGCAAAATTGAGCCTGTTTATGATCGAGGGACTGTTGATCGGCCTGGTGATCCGGATCCCGTTCGTAAAACTGAACCATTTTGTGGAAGAGCGTATGGAAGACACTGAGTTAATGTGACACCTGTTCAGAACCATGAAAACGAAAACTCCGCAGGAGTGGGTTTGTGAATGAAGTTCCGAACAGGCAGAAAGGTAAAATCATGGAGAGAAATTACGAAGAAATTTTTCAGAAGGTTCTGGATTACGAGCAGGCCCTTCATGAGAAGAATAGAAAAAGAATAAAGATCGGTCTGAAATGTATCTGGATCGTCCCCTTGTTTTTTCTGGCACTGTTGTTCCTGACTGGCAGCAACAAGGTCATCTTCCTGATCCTGTGGATCGTGTCGCTGTTTGCCCTGTCAATCTATCTGATCGTTGTGGAATATATGGATTATAATCTGCAGGAGAAGATCATGGAGCTCAAAGGAGAAGAAGGCGATCTCAAAGCGGTGACTCCGACAGACTTTGACCGGGCGGCGCAGATCATCCGGGAGACCCGGAAACTGATTGGTGAAGGCCTGAATTCCCCGGCCGAGACCGGGACCGAAGAGGATCCGGAAGATGAAACCGAAGAGAATCCGGAAGATGAAACCGAAGAGGAAAACGAAGACGAGACCGAAGACTGGGAGGATGGTGAATAGTATGTATAATATCTGGAAAATATTTACCACCGACATCCGCCGGATCAGCAATAATGTGGTGGCGGTCGTTATTATCATGGGACTCAGCATCCTCCCGGCACTGTATGCCTGGTTCAACATTTTCTCCAACTGGGATCCTTACGAGCCAGCAGCTACCAGTCAGCTGAAAGTAGCCGTGGCTTCCGATGATGCCGGGGCGGAGATCATGGGGCTGTCTCTGAACGTGGGAGACAGTGTGCTGGAGGCTCTGGGAGCCAATACCACTATCGGCTGGGTGTTCCCGGAGACCACGGAGGAAGCACTGGAAGGTGTGAAGAACAGTGATTACTATGCGGCATTGATTATTCCGGAGACTTTTACTCAGGAAATGCTGGGATTTATCGACGGTGAAGTGGATCATCCCACCATTTACTACTATGAAAATGAGAAAAAGAATGGTATTGCCCCCAAAATCACGGGAAAAGCGAAAAATGCTGTGCAGGAACAGGTAAATGCCACCTTTATCAGTACTGTGGCAGAAGCGGTGATGAAAGCGGGAAATGCCCTTTCGGTGGTGAATGCCGGCGGGCAGACCAGTGTGGAAGAATCTCTGGATACCATGCAGGCACAGTTGCAGGATTATGTGGTTATGTTACAGTCCTTCCAGAGTATTATGACCTCCGCGGAGATGATCATGGAGACCAGCCAGAATATGCTCCCGGATATGGATAATATGCTGGAGAATGGACGAAATACCATGATCGGTATGCAGACCATGATCAATTCCAGCGTCGATGCGGTTGACGTTATGGGAGATATGGTGAGCAGCAGTATGGATATGGTCACGGAAGCGTTGCAGTATCTGTCGGTCTTTTCTGATGGATTGCTGGAGCAGATGGGCAGCAACAATGTGGGAAGCACCACGGACACCGGATTGGGCACGGCCATCGGACTGGTACAGGGCATGCAGGCCAATATGGATGTGCTGGGAAGCCTGATCACCGGACAGGATGCTCAGATTCAGGAGATCAACCAGTCTCTGAAAACGATCGAAGCGGATCTGAAACAGCTGCAAGACAGCAAGGGAGATGTGGATCATGATATCAATACTCTGCGGGCACAGATCCGGGAACAGATCCAGATCTGCAACAAACAGCTGAATAATCTGATGAGTGATTACAATAACAATGTCAGACCTTCTTTCCGGGCTACCGGCAAATCCATGCAGCAGGCTTTCCTGAATGCCGCAGCGATGATGAACGGTACGGATGTGAATATGGATGAAATTTCCGATATTCTGAAAGAGTATCAGCAGACTTTGCAGGAAGGTAATGTCAGCCTGCAGGATTCCCTGGTGATCGCACAGGAACTGCTGGACAAGGTCAGCAAAATAGCAGATAATATAAAACGGATCACCGGTGCGGAGACCTATGAGGATATTTTAAGCGCTATGGCTGCCGATCCGACGGCGGTGGCAGACTTCGTATCTTCTCCGGTCAGACTGGAGACGGTACCTGTTTATCCGGTGGATCATTACGGCTCTGCGGCATCGCCGTTCTATACGATCCTGGCAATCTGGGTGGGAGCGCTGTTCCTGGTGGCTATTATTCACGTGGGTGTGAAACCCATTGAACCGGGGGATCATTATAAGGCGCATGAGAGATATTTTGGCAGATATCTGCTGTTTTTCATGATCGGACAGGCACAGACACTGCTTATTGTTCTTGGGAACCTTTATTATATTGAGATACAGTGTCAGCACAGGTTTTTATACTGGCTGGCGGCAGCCGTGGCCAGTGCGGCATTCAGCTGCTTTATGTATTCTGTGACTTTCGCTTTTGGAAACGTGGGTGAGGCACTGGCTATTGTAGTCATGGTCATCCAGGTGGCGGGAAGCGGCGGAACGTTCCCTATCGAGGTTCTTCCGCAGGTATTCCAGTGGATCTATCCTTTCCTGCCGTTCCAGTTTGGCATGAAAGCGTTTAAAGAATGTATTGCAGGAATGTACGGCGTGGATTATTGGATCAATGTAGGAAAAATGACACTGTTCCTGATCGTAGCATTGCTGCTGGGACTGGCACTGGAGCCGCCGTTCCGCAAGCTGAATCATATGATAGAGAAGAGTAAAGAGAAGACAGGATTAATGATCTGATGAAGATGAAAAAGATGACTTCGGAAAAGAAACATAAAATTACAACCATTGGCTTATGGCTGATCCTCATTCTGTGCACGGCGGTATTGTTCTCCCTGTGTCTCAGTGAGGGGATCGACTATGATGAAGCATACAGTTATCGCACCGCCCATGACAATACGATGATGGGAATCATTCGCGTGGTACTGGCGGCCCATGATACGGATGTGCCGGTATGGTATATGGGATTGCGGCTGTGGTCGTTTCTGGTAGGAGACGGCATTATTGCCTACAAAATGTTTGCATTGCTGGGAACGGTATTGTCCATGCTGCTGGGGCCTGTTGTGATCCGCAGGCAGTGGGGAGCGAAGACAGCAGCCCTTTATATGATCATGGTAAGCCTGACACCTGCAATGATGAAGATCAGTGTGAACAACAGAATGTATTCCTGGACGGTGTTTGGAGTTACCGTCTGCGGACTGACCGCTTATTTCCTGCGGGAGCGGCTGAACAGTAAGGCCCTGTGGACGATATTGTTTCTGACGACCTTCTGCGGTATTTTCAGTCATTACTTTACCGCGTTCAGTTACCTGTTTATCTACCTGTATCTGGTGGCGGTGATTTGGCAGCAGGACATAAAACAGATCTGGAAGCCGTTTGTCTGTGGTGGTTCCGTTGTATTGCTTTTTGTGGCATGGCTGATAAAATCCGATTTCTTTCATCTGCTGGTTTCTGATGGAAACCCGACGAACCGGTCCAAATTCGGTATTTACGAATTTTTTGATTTCATTTTCGGAACCGGAGTGAAGTATGCGACCAAAATGGGAGAACTTCTTTTTGTACTGACACTGGTCTGCGCGATCCTCTTTTGGAAGCGGCTGGGGAGAAGAAACGGTGTTTTTGCGGTTCTGTGTACCTGTATTTTCCCAGTAAGCTATTTGATGGCGGCGCTGCTGGCATTACACGCGTCCCACTTTTTTACCTACCGCCATGTTATGCATAGCATGGGATTGTTCTGGCTGGGAATGGCGATCATTTTATCCAGGATCAATTTACAGGAATGGATCGCCTGTCTGTCCTTCACTGTGTGGATGGGAGTGTCGGCCTACGGAATCTCTTATCATGAAGAATATGGTACAATCTCATATCTGGAAGAGACGAAGGCATTTATAGCGGAGAATATGGAGCCGGGAGATGTGGTCGTCTACGATACGGATTCCCGCTTCGGACAGCTATTCGGATGCTATATGCCGGACCAGATCTTTTATACCATGGAAGAGGTGCCGGATCTGGAAGAACTGGTGGGGAAAAGAGTCTGGTATTTCCAGTGTTTCGGACATCTGCTGGAGGAATCGGATAAATATACCGTAACCTATGAAAATATGGGACATTATGGATTTC
>OJPE01000849.1_pt1 | contig 11760 bp, 9 predicted proteins | sample 1598351 | NCBI WGS metagenome assembly OJPE01 (sample SAMN03922475, study PRJEB24848) | human gut metagenome | isolation source: stool sample | host: Homo sapiens | place: Germany | collected 2010-11 | reverse complement strand
ATCATCGTCCCATGGACGGGCACGACCCTAAGTGCGCAAACCTTCGGGCACTACCGGCGCGTCCTCGCTGATCTCCTATCCTGCGCTGCTGGCGTTCGGCATTCCGCCCGTGCTGTCCAACACCACGAACACGGTGGGCGTGTGCGGTACGGGCATCGGCGGACTGCTTTCCGCCCGAAAGGAGCTCAAAGGCCAAGGCGTGCGCGTGGCCATCTACGCCTGCATCGGATTGGCCGGCGGCATTATCGGCGGACTGTTGCTGCTGGAACTGCCGGCAGAAGTGTTCGAATGCGCGGTGCCGCCGCTGATCCTGTTCAGCGCGATCATCATCGCACTCAATCCACGGAAGAAGGCGGCCGCGCGAGACGCCGTCGCACAAGCGCTTCCTCAATCGCAGCAAGGCGAAAGGGCTGCACAGATCGCCAACAAAACAGATGATGGCAAACTGCATGATCCGTGGTGGCTGTGGGTCGGCGTGAGTTTCGTCGGCGTCTATTCCGGCTATTTCGGCGCGGCCGCGGGCACGCTTGCCTTGGCGATCCTAGATTTGGGTAAGATCGGCCCGTTCCACCAGATCAACGCGCTGAAGACGGTAGTCGGGTTCGGCGCGAACATTTCTGCAGCAGTCATGTTCATCATCCGTGGTTCCGTCGATTGGCCGTTCGCCATCATGATGTGCCTCGGTTGCACGATCGGCAGTGCGATCGCGCCACCCGTCACCCGCCATATTCCGGAGAACATCATGCGCGCCGCCGCTGTGCTCACCGGCATCATCCTCGCCGTCAAGCTCGGCTGGAGCACCTACCTGTGACATGCGCTGTACATTGATTCGCAAGGTGAAGTCCCGCTGGAAGAACCGGTTTCTCCGGCGGGTTTCTTTTTCTAGCTGCCTTGCGATTGAAGGACCTGAGAGCCGTCCATCGGTATCTCGCAAAACAGCATCGTGTCAGATAAGCGTCGACAGCGCTCGCATGACGATGTCCACGTCCTTGTTTTCCAATTCGCGAATGACATGCAGATAGGTTTCCTGTGTCGTGGTCATGCTGGCATGGCCGAGGCGGCGCGACACGCTGGCGATCGATACGCCGGCGAACAGCAGCAGTGATGCGTGCGTATGCCGCAATCCGTGGATGGAAATGACTGGCACATCCACGTTTTTGCAATGTCTGGCGAGCACATCGTTGGCTGTTGAGTTGTAGACCTTGCCATGCACGAAAATGGGTTTGTCGTGTGGAAGGTTCTTAAGCAACCCGGAAAGCTGCATGATGAGCTGCCAGTCAAGCTGCACCTTGCGCACGGAGGATTCGTTTTTCGTGGGTACAAAACCGCCGCCGTTTTTGTAATCCCAGGTTTTGCTGACGGAAAGCGTTTGATGGGCGAAATCGAAGTCATCGGGCGTGAGCCCAAGCGCTTCGGAGAAGCGGAGTCCGGTTTTCGCGATGAGGAGGATGAGCCAATCCCAACTTGCCTCATCGCCAAGATCAAGATCAGCGAGCATAGCGTGCAGCTCGAATTGGTTGAGATACTTCATTTTCTTGATACGCGGCTGCTTGCCTTTGATAATGACTTTGCGTGTCGGATCACGGGGAATGAGTCCTTCATCAACGGCATCGAGAATGGCGCCTTTGATCTGGTGATGAAAATCCATGGTGGTCTGTCGCTCATGATGCTGCGCGTAACCGTTAATGAGCTGCTGATAGGCGGTGCGATCCATATCGGCAAGTCTTAGTTCAGGGATGAGTTTGCTGAGCCAAGATTGTGTGAGTCGATATTTACCCATGGTCACGTCTCTGATGGCACCTTCCTTATACGTTCTCACCCACTGGGCGTAGTAGTCGCAGAACAGTGATTCCGAGGTGATGTTTTCCTGCATAGTGTGCACCTTTCTAAAAAAGATAGGGGATAAGGTGCAGCCATCATACTTACGCTGATGAAGGGTGATGAGCGAGTCCAGACGGTCGAAGAACGCGCCGATTTGCTTCTTTTCACCCATTCCTTTCGGCATCAAAAAAATGAGCTGACAAAGCGTCGAATATTTCACTCGACGTTTTTCGATAAGCGAACCTGTAGCCGCATCGTCAAATCTTTTCAGGGCAACTGGTGTTTTAAAGTACGAGTTCCAGAAGCCGCTGCATTTGTCATTGTCAATAGAAAATACATCGTAATACCCGGAAACACAGACACTTAAAGAGTTTTTGTTATATCCAAATGCTCCGAATCGGAGATTCATTGGATTAGTAACGAATTCATTGGGATTGACGATTTTAAATAAATCTTCTGTCTTGGTTATAAGAGAAGTACGCTCATAACGATCCGTTTTGGGAGTTATACCATCTTCAATAGTCAGACTAAAAATTGGATTACTCTCAAAATCTGATGTGCGCACGTTTCGTTCTTGGAGGATGTCACCCAGCTTACGCTGTTCCCAAGCGGGGGCGCGGTATTCTTATGGAAGATGTGCAGTCACTCGTGGAGCCGTGCATTGGTTTGCCGGTACCGAAATGAGGAGGGATAGATGAATAAGCAGCAGCTCGCTTCGAAGATTTGGGAATCCGCCAATAAGATGCGTTCCAAGATCGAAGCGAACGAATACAAGGATTACATTCTTGGCTTCATCTTCTACAAATTCCTTTCGGAAACCGAACTGATGCGCTTGAAAGCCAGCGACTTCACTGAGGACGACCTTCCGCAGCTCACGGAGGACAATCCGGACATTGTGGAATTCGTGCAGGGTGAGTGCGGCTACTTCATCGCCTATGGCAACCTGTTTTCCACATGGATTAAACAAGGTAACGATTTCGAGATTTCCAACGTGCGTGATGCGCTTTCGGCGTTCTCCCGCAACATCAATCCGGCGCACAAGAAAGTATTCGACGGTATTTTCGACACTCTACAGACCGGACTTTCCAAGCTCGGTACCGATGCAAGAAGCCAGTCCAAGGCCGCGCGAGATTTGATTTACCTCATTAAAGACATTCCGATGGATGGTCGTCAGGATTATGACGTTCTCGGCTTCATCTACGAGTACCTCATCAGCAATTTCGCCGCCAATGCAGGCAAGAAGGCCGGCGAGTTCTACACGCCTTCCGAAGTCTCTCAGCTGATGAGCGAAATTGTCGCATGGCATTTGCAGGGGCGTGAGCAGATCAAGATCTACGATCCGACATCCGGTTCCGGTTCCTTGCTGATTCATATCGGCCAGGCTGTGGCTCGACGTAACGGCAATCCGGATTCCATCATGTATTACGCGCAGGAGCTTAAGGAGAACACCTATAACCTCACGCGTATGAATCTGGTGATGCGTGGCATTCTTCCCGATAACATCGTTGCCCGCAACGGCGACACCCTGGAGGACGACTGGCCGTGGTTCGACACGTTGGAGAACAAGGAGGAGACCTACAATCCGCTGTTCGTGGATGCGGTGGTTTCCAATCCGCCCTACTCGCAGAATTGGGATCCCACTGATAAGGAGATCGATCCGCGCTTCAGTTATGGCATAGCCCCGAAATCCAAGGCGGACTACGCCTTCCTGCTGCATGACCTGTACCATCTGCGTGCCGATGGCATTATGACCATCGTTCTGCCGCATGGGGTGCTGTTCCGCGGCGGCGAGGAAGGTCAGATTCGTAAGAATCTGATTGAGAACCGTCATATTCAGGCGATTATTGGTCTACCGGCGAATATTTTCTTTGGTACGGGTATCCCCACCATCGTGATGGTGTTGCGCAAAAAACGTGACGACGACAAGGTACTCATCGTTGATGCGTCCAAACATTTCATCAAGGACGGCAAGAACAACAAGCTACAGGCTTCTGATATCAAACGCATTGTCGATGTGGTGTCGAACAATCGCACGGTACCCAAGTTCAGCCGTCTGGTGTCCATCGATGAGATTCGCGCCAACGATTACAACCTCAACATCCCCCGTTATGTCGATTCATCCGAGGATGCGGAGACGTGGGATGTGTACGCTTCGATGTTCGGTGGCGTTCCGAAAAGTGAGGTCGAGCAGCTTGAGGAATATTGGAACGCCTGGCCAAGCCTGAAGGCCGAGCTGTTCCGTGATAACGGTGCCTGCTACGCCTGCGACCATGACGACATCGCTACCGTGGTGCGCAACAATGCCGACGTACAGGCGTTCATCGCCTCGTATGGTCAGGCCATTTCCGGATTGCCTGTCGATTTGCGCTCCCGCTTGGTGGAGCATCCCGAACAGGTGGATGCGCTCGGTCAGGAAACGGCCATTGGCAAGGAACTGGATGCGATGATTGCCGGAACCCCACTGGTTGACCCGTATGACGCCTATCAGAAGCTTGATGACGCATGGGGCGGCATTTCCATTGATTTGGAAGTGTTGGGGTCCGAGGGCTTCGATGCGGTAAGAGCCGTGGATCCGAACATGGTCGTCAAGAAAAAAGGCGGCAAAGATGTGGAAGTGCAGGACGGCTGGATTGGCCGCGTTCTGCCGTTCGACCTGGTTCAGCGCGAGCTGTTGCACGATGATTTGACTGCAATCGAGGCGGACGAGCGCCGTGTGCAAGACATCGATTCCGAGGTTGAAACCATTTTGGAAGGTTTCGATGAGGATGACAAGCAGAACAGCGATGCGATCAATCAGGACGGTGATGCCTTCGTGGCCGCCGAGCTGAAGAAGGCGGTCAAGGCGATCGGCAAGAATCCGGCTTCCGACTTCGAGCGTGGCTTGGTGCAGGCTCAGAAGCTATTCGATGAGACGAAGAAGCTGAAATCTGGTATCAAGACCAAGCGAAACGCGTTGGAGGAGAAGACCTGCAACACGATTAAGGCGTTGAGTGATGACGAAGCCAGAAGGTTGCTGGAAGCCAAGTGGATTACACCATTACAGAAGCAGTTGGAAAAACTACCGAATGCCGTGATCGACGAGCTCATTGGCAAAGTGAACGCGTTGAAGAACAAGTACGCCACCACATATGCCGATGTATGCGGCCAAATCGATGAAGCGGAGAAGGAATTGGCTGGAATGCTTGGCGATTTGACCGGTAACGCCCGCGATCTGGCGGGCTTGGAAGAGCTCAAAGCACTGCTCGGGGGTGAATAATTATGGCCGAACAGCATGGAAAAACACTAGTTCCGCAGATTCGTTTCGCTGGTTTCACTGACCCTTGGGAACAGCGTAAGCTGGGCGATGTCGCACGTAGGGTTACCCGAAAGAATGAGAACAGAGATTCCGATCTTCCCCTTACCATTTCTGCTCAATACGGTTTGGTGGATCAGAGAACTTTTTTCAACAACCAAGTTGCAAGCAAAGACATGAGCGGATACTTCCTTCTGCATAAGGGAGAATTTGCCTACAACAAAAGCACCTCGACTGACAGCCCGTGGGGAGCGATAAAAAGGCTGGAAAAGTATGACATGGGCTGCGTTTCAACACTGTATATCTGTTTTGAGTTGCTTTCTGGAGACCCTGATTTCTTAGTCACATACTACGAGACTGATAGATGGTACAAAGCTGTTCAATTAATCGCGGCTGAGGGAGCCAGAAACCATGGATTGCTCAACATTGCTCCAGATGATTTCTTTGAAACGCAGATCTGCATTCCCAAGAGAATCGACGAGCAGCGCCAAATCGGCGCGTTCTTCGACCGTCTGGACTCCCTCATCACCCTTCATCAGCGTAAGTATGACAAGCTCTGCGTGCTGAAAAAATCCATGCTCGACAAGATGTTCCCTAAAGGGGGTTCCCTGTATCCGGAGATTCGTTTCGCTGGTTTCACTGACCCTTGGGAACAGCGTAAGCTCTCTGATCTAACCGACAGGGTTTCCATTCAGTCAAGCGATTCCGATTTGCCTCAAGTCGAATACGAGGACATCATTCCCGGCGAAGGTACACTAAACAAAGATTTGCGCGACAAGAAAGGCGGCAAAACGGGAATTAAGTTTTACGCCGGAGATGTTCTATACGGGAAGCTTCGTCCTTATTTGATGAATTGGCTATATCCGCAGTTCAATGGTGTAGCTGTAGGTGATTTTTGGGTTCTTAGGGCTACAGAGTGTGACAGTTCATTTTTGTACCGGCTGGTTCAAACAGGCAGCTTCCAAAGGCTCGCAAATGTATCTTCGGGCTCTAAGATGCCTCGCGCAGATTGGAATCTGATTTCACAATCGTTCTTCGCCGTGCCCGCCGATCACGCCGAGCAGAAGGCAATTGCGAAGGGCTTGGCCGAGCTTGACACCCTCATCACCCTTCATCAGCGTAAGCTCGAATTACTGCGGAATATTAAGAAATCCATGCTCGACAAGATGTTCGTATAGGGGTGTTCATGGCAACAATCACGTTATTTCACGGTTCCCCGCATGAGTCAGTGACCCCCGAGTACGGTTTGGGTAACGACAAGCATGACTACGGTCGTGGTTTTTATCTGACTAAAAGTGTCGAGCTCGCCAAGGAATGGGCCGTGTGCAGGCCGGATGAGTCCAATGGCTGGGTCCACCAGTACGAACTGGACACGAATGGGCTGAGCATCCTGGATTTTCAGGAACATAGCGTGCTTGCCTGGCTGGCCGAGCTGATGAAACATCGTGATGCCGCCGATTCCAAGCGTTATCGCGTGCTTGCCGCAAAATTCATCGCCAAATACGGCATTGCAACCAGCAGCTATGACATCATCAAAGGTTGGCGTGCGAACGCCTCGTACTTCTACATCGCCAAAGAATTCGTCCGAGACAATGTGGACGTCGATATCTTGGAGGAACTGCTGTCGCTTGGAGGTCTGGGCATCCAATATTGCATCAAAAGCGAAAAGGCATATGGGCAACTGCGCGAAGTCAACGATGGCTTGCTTTCCGTGAGCTACAGCGAATTCAACGACAAATACAATCACAGGGACGTTGAGGCGCGGCAGAACATGCGTGATCTCATCGATTCCGATGCCAATACGGTGACCAACGTGTTCAGCACGTTGCTCTAGGGGTGATGACAATGCGGGCATATCCAGAGGTCTACCGGGATGATGTGGTGGAAAGCCAAGGCAAGCTCTTCGACTACGTGGCGCAGTCGTTCCCTAACAAGAGCACGGAGGACTTCATCGCCACGTATATGACGAGCAAAACACGCAAAAGCATTGACGAGGCCAAAGCCTACGTCAATACGATGGATGCGGAAGAGCTGTGGAAGTATTTCACCGAGACCGAGCATTACCAATTGAAGGACGGCAAGGCGCTTAAAGGGTTCATGCCAGATTGGATCGGTGAATTCTACGCCTACTACCAATGGTTCTACGGTATTCCCAGTTCTGAAGTGATCACCAGGGTGCCGTTGGACTTCCTGAAGAAAGCCTATTTCGGGCTGCATGATCTCGATCTGGAACTTGCGGTGCGGAAAGTCGGCGAAGAATGACGGATATCATCTGCTTCCATAATCCCGATGAGGAGGACGGGTACCTGAGTAACTGGTATCCGTCGCACTTCGTTGTGGACGGTGTCGGGTTCTCCTCGATGGAACAGTACATGATGCATCGCAAGGCATGCTGTTTTAACGATGCCGAAACAGCCGCGCGAATCCTCGAAACCGATGACGTGGCCGAGATCAAACGCCTTGGTCGACTGGTGGCCGGTTATGACGATCACGTGTGGAACGGCGTTCGCCAAATCGAGGTCTATGAAGGATTACTTGCCAAATTCAGCCAGAACGCCGAACTTGGGGCACGGCTTGAGGTAACTGGCACCGCACTGCTGGCGGAATGCGCCGTCAAAGACCGCATCTGGGGTATCGGCCTGTCGATGCATGACCCAGCCAGGTTCAATCCGAGGCAATGGCGCGGTCGGAACCTGCTCGGATACGCTCTAATGCTCACAAGAAGGAAGCTCAGCCGTATAGATTGACGGTAATACGGCTGTTTTCCTGGTTTAATTGCCCCCGCTTGGGAACAGCGTAAGCTGGGGGAGCTATATAAAGAGGTCTCAGAAAAAAATGATTTGACCTACAGCAGGGATCGTATTATTTCTGTTGCGCATATGTATTTCAATCCCGTTGTCTATGTTACTGAAGATGACTATTTGAAAACATACAATGTCATGCGCTTGGGAGATATAGCTTTCGAGGGAAATCGAAGCAAGAACTTTGCGCATGGGCGTTTGGTGGAAAACACAATTGGCGATGGTATTGTTTCGCATGTTTTCAAGGTTTTTCGGCCGATCCAGCCTTTTGACTTGATGTACTGGAAATACAGTATCAACAATGAAAAAGCTATGAAGGATGTGTTGACACGCTCGACTAAAGCATCAACAATGATGCATGAACTCGTTGCAAAAGACTTCCTTAATGAAGAAATTGCCGTTCCATCTTTAGAAGAGCAACGCCAAATCGGCGCGTTCTTCGACCGTCTGGACTCGCTCATCACCCTTCATCAGCGTAAGTATTGTGGTGTTGCTTCTTGGATGTTAGGGGTTGCGCTCGTAAGATTGGGCTCAGAAAGTGACGGCGCATTCGGGGAGATGAAACATGTTCTACGATAAAGAATCGGATTTCGAAGACGATCTGGTCGCGGTGCTGAAGCGCCATGGATGGACCGATGGCGTGCTGGAATACCCAACCGAACAGGACCTTATCAGCAATTGGGCCAACATCCTGTTCGACAACAACAAAGGCATCGATCGATTGAATGGGCAGCGCCTTACCAAAGGTGAGATGGCGCAGATCCTCGAACAGATCGAAACATTGCGCACACCATTGGCGTTGAACTCCTTCATCAACGGCAAGACCGTGTCCATCAAACGTGATAATCCAGCAGATCCGGCACATTTCGGCAAGGAAATCAGCCTGAAAATCTACGATCGGCAGGAAATAGCAGCGGGGCAAAGCCGGTACCAAATCGCAAGACAGCCGATGTACCCGGCGAAAAACAAGATGCTGAACGATCGCAGGGGAGACGTTTGCCTGCTTATCAACGGCATGCCGGTCATCCATATCGAACTGAAGAAAAGCGGCATCCCCATAAGCCAGGCCACCAATCAAATCGCCAAATACGCGCATGAAGGCGTGTTCACCGGATTGTTCAGACTCGTGCAGGTCTTCGTGGCCATGAATCCGGACGATGCCGTGTACTTCGCCAATCCTGGCGAAGGCGACTTCAACAGCAACTACTTCTTCCACTGGGCCGACTTCAACAACGAGCCCATAGCGGCGAACAAACATGTTGGGCAGGACGAGTGGAAACGGTTCGCGTCGGACCTGTTGTCCATTCCCATGGCTCATCAGCTCATCGGTTTCTACACGGTTGCAGATTCCGCGGACGGATGCCTCAAAGTGCTGCGCAGCTACCAATACCAAGCGGTGAACGCCATTTCCGATCGTGTACGCACCTGCAAATGGGATGAGCCGGTGCCAAGCGGTACTCCGGGACGCCCGGGCGGCTATGTGTGGCATACCACCGGCTCGGGCAAAACCATGACCAGTTTCAAAGCGGCGCAGCTCATTGCCGATTCGAAAGATGCTGACAAGGTCATCTTCCTTATGGACCGTATCGAGTTGGGTACGCAGTCACTGCTGGAATACCGTTCGTTCGCCGATGATGCCGATGACGTGCAAGGCACGGAAAACACGGATGTGCTCAAGGCGAAGCTGGCAAGCATCGACCCGAAGGACACGCTTATCGTCACGTCCATTCAGAAAATGAGCAACATCAAAGCAGGCGAGGGGCATATCACCGAAGAGGAAGTGAAGAAGCTCGCCGGCAAACGCATCGTGTTCATCATCGACGAATGTCATCGTTCCACATTCGGCGAGATGCTGCAGGATATTCGCCGTTCCTTCCCGAACGCGTTGTATTTCGGTTTCACAGGTACTCCAATCCATGAGGAGAACCGTAAGAAGGGCGCGACTACGTCAATGGTGTTCGGTGATTGCCTCCACCGGTACAGCATCGCCGACGGCATCCGTGACGGCAATGTGCTCGGCTTCGACCCGTACATGGTGCTGACGTACCGAGACAGGGACGTTCGCCAGGTGGTCGCATTGGAGAAGGCGAAGGCGTCGACGATTGAGGAAGCCCAAGCGGATCCGGCGAAAGCCGAAGTGTTCTACCATTACATGGATCCGAATCAAATGCCGATGGGACCTATGGAAACGCAGGCCGGAGAACGCATCAAGGGCATTGAGGATTACCTGACTTCGGCACAGTACGCGCAGGGCACCCCGCATGAGGGCAAGGTTGTGGAGGATATTCTCGACCAATTCCCATTGCTGAGCAGGGGCAACAAATTCCATGCGATGCTGGCCACGAGTTCCATTCCCGAGGCGATCAGCTATTACCGCTTGTTCAAGGAGCGTGCGCCGCAGATGCATGTGACCGCGCTGTTCGACCCCAATGTCGATAACTCCAACGGCGCGATTCTCAAAGGGGACGCGCTTCAGGAGATCATCGGCGATTACAACGAACTGTTCGGCAAGGATTTCATCATCCCCACATGGCCGAAGATGAAGAAGGACATCACGGCGCGGCTTTCCCACAAGCGGCCATATCTGACGGTCGATCAGCATCGCGAGGAACGGCTGGATCTGCTGATCGTGGTCGACCAGATGCTGACGGGCTTCGATTCCAAGTGGGTCAACACGCTGTATCTCGACAAGATCATCGATTACGAGAACATTATCCAGGCGTTCAGCCGTACGAACAGACTGTTCGGCCCTGATAAGCCCTTCGGAACGATACGCTACTACCGCAAGCCGCATACCATGAAAGGGTATATCGAAGCGGCGGTGAAACTGTATTCCGGAGACAAGCCGCTTGATCTGTTTGTGCAGAAACTGCCGGAAAACGTGCGTCTGATGGATGCGCGTTTCGAAGAGATCGCTTCCGTGTTTCGCGCTGAAGGCGTGGAGGATTTCATGAAGCTGCCGGAGTCCGTGGAAGCATGCCGGAAGTTCGCGAAGCTGTTCTCGGAACTCAATGATTTTCTTGAAGCCGCCAAAGTACAAGGATTTACATGGCAGCAGCGGGAATACTCCGTCACCCATGACGATGGTTCGGTGGAGGTTGTGCGGCCGGAACTCGATGAACGCACATATCTGATTCTCGTTCAGCGATACAAGGAGTTGTTTGCTGGAGATGGCGAAGGCCATAGTGAGGGTCCTGAGGCTCCATACGATCTTGATGGGCATATCACCGAAATCGACACGGGATTGATTGATACGGATTACATGAACGCCAACTTCACCAAATGGCTCAAGGCACTCGGCGGAGGAGATACAGCCCTGTTGGCATCCGCCGAGGAGGAGCTGCATAAGTCATTCGCTTCGCTCAGTCAGGAGGAGCAACGGTACGCTGAACTGTTCATGCATGATGTGGAGCGTGGCGAAATCGAGTTGGAGGAGGGCAAAACGCTGCGTGACTACATTACGTATTATGCTAACAGCGCCAAGAACAGCCAAGTGGAGAAGATCACCAAGGCGTTTGGCGTGGATGGAGCTTTGCTCAACGAGATGATGCGGCTTGATCTTACCGAAGCGACGCTGAATGAATTTGGTCGGTTCGACCAGTTGAAAGCGTCCATCAACAAGCTTTTGGCAAAGGCGTTTTTCAGCAAGCCGGATAGCTCTGTCACTCAATTCACTGCGAATCTTCTCGCCACCAAGTTGCTGAAAAGCTTTATCCTTGAAGGAGGATTCGATCTGGACGATCGTAAATAGCGGACGGCAGTAAAACAGGGGGAGAATCATGTCGGTTGTCGATGAGGCGAAACTGGGGTATCTGGACTTTCTTTCACGTGAGGATCGGGTACGCC
>OJPE01000842.1_pt1 | contig 11911 bp, 10 predicted proteins | sample 1598351 | NCBI WGS metagenome assembly OJPE01 (sample SAMN03922475, study PRJEB24848) | human gut metagenome | isolation source: stool sample | host: Homo sapiens | place: Germany | collected 2010-11 | reverse complement strand
GTCCGATTATTTCCGATATAGTGGGATAATCCTTGCAAAGCCCCCAAAAAATCATATACAATTCACGCCAGAGCGGTTCATATTTCACGTCATCAAGCCCGCTGAAACGTTTATTTGAAATTCCTGTTTTAGCACGTCTGACATTCTTTAAGATGATTGCGGTAAACTCATTCAAGCCATACTTTTCGGCATAAGCTGTAAGAACCGGCAATTCAGGTTTCGCTTTAGAGCTGTCTGTAATTTCCATAAGTTCAAGCACAAGCGGTAGGTAATTACGCTCAGCTTCGCTGATAAAAGTTTCATCAAAGCTGTATCTGTCATATATATTAGCCGCCATACAGACTACTATATCCCATACGCCATCGGAGTAATATGTTTTCCTGCACGGCATCATTTCCGCATTTGCGCAATCAAACTTCAGTTCAAAATCTTCTTCACCTCGTTCTTCGCTCCATACTGAGAAATGAATCACATTTTCATTTTCATCAATGCACATCTCAGGAACAAGCACATAGCTGTCTTCAGGCATTGTATATTCGGCTTTAACTTTGTCAAGGCAAACCTTTAAAATGAAACCTTCCATATCAAAGAGAACAACCGCATTGTTTTCTTCCGTTCCGGTCAGATATATATTGCAATAGAATAACGAATCGTCATTGAATTTGCTGAATATTTTTTGCGTGAGCTTATCAATATTATTCATAACTGCCTCCCGTATTATTTTGTACTTACATTTTACCATAACTGCGCCGACAGTGCAACCACAAACGCAAAAACACCGCAGTGGAAACACTGCGGTGAATGTTAATGTGGGAAGCTCCTGAATAAAGAACAGCCTCTCGTTTTTGCCATATTAACCTGCTTACTTCTTTTTTATAACCGTTCCCTGTCTTGTTTCCTCTACGGTATAGCCCATTGCGGTTATCTTATCTCTAAGCTCATCGGCAAGTGCAAAATTCTTATCCTTTCGTGCCTGCTTTCTCTGCTCGGCAAGCTCAAGAATTTCGGCAGGAAGCTCATCATTTGTATCAGCGGGCTTTTCGTTTACCGCCTTTGCCTTTTCGATAAGCGACAGCGAAAGCACCTTGTCGAAGTCAGCGATAAGCGCCAGCTTTGTTGCGGGTGTTGTGTCAGCCTTTAATACGTCATACAGCGCAGTGATTGCAAGCGATGTGTTTATATCGTTGTCCATAGCGGCGGTGAAGCCCTCACGGAGCTTATCGTAAGCCGCCTTGTCAACCTCGCCCTGCTCCGCCTTTAAAAGCTGTGCTATCTTAGCGACCAGCTTTTCGTATGCGCCCTTTGCATTATCAAGATTCTCGTAAGTGAATACGAGCGACTTTCTGTAGTGTGACAGCAGGCAGAAGAAACGGTATATCACGGGGTCGTAGCCCTTGCTTTCAAGCAGTGATACTGTAAGGAATTCGCCCTTCGATTTGCTCATCTTGCCGCTGTTTGTATTGAGGTGGTGAACGTGGAACCAGTAGTTGCACCACTTATGACCGAGGTAAGCCTCACTCTGTGCTATCTCGTTTGTGTGGTGGGGGAATGCGTTGTCGATGCCGCCGCAGTGAATGTCAAGATATTCACCGAGATGCTTCATACTTATGCAGCTGCACTCGATATGCCAGCCGGGGTAGCCTACTCCCCACGGGCTGTCCCACTTGAGTTCCTGATCGTCAAACTTTGACTTTGTGAACCACAGAACGAAGTCGGCCTTGTTTCTCTTGTTGCCGTCCTCCTCAACGCCTTCACGGACGCCAACCGCAAGGTCTTCCTCCTTGAAATCGTTGAAAACATAATACTTTTCGAGTTTGGAGGTATCAAAATAGATATTTCCGCCTGCTTCGTAAGCGTAGCCCTTTTCAATGAGAGAAGAAATTACCTTGATGAAATCTGCGATACAGTGAGTTGCAGGCTCTACAACATCGGGACGCTTGATGTTCAGCTTCGTGCAGTCCTCGAAGAAAGCGTCTGTGTAATACTTCGCTATCTCCATAACCGTCTTATGCTCACGCTTTGCGCCCTTCAGCATCTTGTCATCACCTGTGTCGCCGTCGCTTGTCAGATGTCCTACATCGGTAATGTTCATTACACGCTTTACATCATAGCCGACATAGCGCAGGTACTTTTCAAGCACATCCTCCATAATGTAGCTACGCAGATTTCCTATGTGTGCAAAGTGGTACACGGTAGGTCCGCAGGTGTACATATTTACCTTGCCCTCGACATTCGGCACGAATTCTTCCTTTTTGTGTGACAGTGAATTATATAACTGCATTTTCTTATCCTCGCTTTTATTTAATATTGTTTTCTTTAAGTTCTTCTCTTAGCAGATCTATCTCGCTCTGCATTGTTTCAAGCCTGCTCTGCAAGGCACATATCTGCTGTGCCACAGGGTCGGGAATGTGTATCTGGTCAAGGTCGCAGGCATTTACCCTCTGACCGTCACGGCGGACTATCCTTGCAGGAACGCCGACCGCAGTTGAGTTAGGCGGTACCTCCGACAGCACAACGGCATTTGCGGCTATCTTTGCGTTATCGCCCACCTTGAAAGGACCGAGAACCCTTGCTCCCGAGCCTACCATTACATTGTTGCCGAGCGTGGGGTGACGTTTACCGGTATCTTTACCAGTACCGCCGAGCGTTACGTTCTGATAAAGCGTGCAGTAGTCGCCTATCTCGGTAGTTTCGCCTATTACAACGCCGCTTCCGTGGTCGATGAACAAGCCCTTTCCTATCGTTGCGCCGGGGTGTATCTCTATACCCGTTTTCCGCAAAGCACGCTGTGATATCCACCTTGCAATGAAATAATGCTTTTTAAGGTACCATTTATGCGCCCTGCGGTATGCCCTTACAGCCTTGAAGCTGGGATACAGGAAAAACACCTCGAGATCGCTCTTTACGGCAGGATCTCGTTCTCTGACCGATTTTATATCCGCTTTAATTTTATCGAACATATGTTTCCTACCCTTCTCCGAAAATAAAAACGCCCTCGTCTGCATAACAGACGAAGGCGATATTTCTATCACGGTTCCACTTCGCTTCGGAGCTTACACTCCCTTTATGTCTTTAACGCAGACTACACGGGCAGAGATACTGATAAGTCTAACGTTCCCTCTGCCGACCCGGATAAAAAATCCGTACAGCCGCACTTCACCGTAAATCAGTCTGCCGTCTTTCACCTTACACGGCTCTCTGTGAAACTTTTTTCCCGGTTACTCTTGCCATACACGGTCTTTGCACTTATGCTTCATTATATGTTTAGTGTATCATAAATGCAACGCTGTGTCAAGCGAAAAATCAAATATGCGGTTACTCCGAAATATTCTTTGCAATCGGCAGTCTTACGCAGACAAGAGTGCCTTTGCCAAGCTCGCTGTCAAGCGTCACCGTGCCGCCGTAGCAGTTGACGATATGCTTTACTATGGAAAGGCCGAGTCCGGTACTGCCCTCTTTGGTGCTTCTGCCCTTATCCACTCTGTAGAAACGCTCAAATACACGGTTAAGCGACTCCTTAGGGATGCCTATGCCGTTATCCCTTACATAGATACAGCCTGTCTCGCCCACATTGTGAAGCGTTATCTCTACTCTGCCGCCGTCCTTGTTGTACTTTATAGCGTTGCTGACTATGTTTTCGACAAGCTCGTATATGTGCTTGTATGCGGCACGGACGGTAAAGCTGTCGCCTGACAGTTCTATCGTGACGTTCTTTGCGCAAGCCGCAGGCTCCAGGCATTCCTTTACCGCTGTGCATATCTCGGACAGCTTGCAGTCGGTTACTTCCTCGGCTGTGGTCTTATTTTCAAGGGAGGATATTTCAAGAATGTCGCTGATTATCGTTGACATTCTCTTGGCTTCGGTAAGAATTTTTCCGATGTAATAATCCTTCTTATCCTTAGGCACAAGTCCGTTTTCAAGAAGCTCGGCAAAGCCCGAAATTGCCGTCAACGGCGTTTTCAGCTCGTGACCGGCATTTGCGAAGAAGTCGGCTTTGAGCTGTTCGGACATACGCTTGTCGGTAACGTCACGGATAACCATAAGTCCGCCGTGCATTGCATCTATTCCGCTCTTGGATACGGGGAATACCTGCACGAGCAAAATTCTTCCGTCAACGGTGCTTTCTATAGTTACCGTCCTGTCTTCGTTTGCCGCTTTTTCCGCTCCGCTGATTATCTCGGGCTTTCTTGCAAGCTCGGGTACGGTCAAGGCGCCGCTTTCCTCAGAAGCACCGAGCAGCTTAAGACCTGCACGGTTTATCGAAATTACCGAAAGATCGTTATCGTAAAGAATTACACCGTCCTGAAGGCTTTCAAGTATGAAGCGTTCCTTTTCACGCTCGTTTTCAAGCGTCTTCATATTATCCTGTATGCTTTTACGCATAAAATTGAACATTGTGACAAATTCATCAAGCTCGGGGTATTTGTGCGAGGGTATCTCGTCAAGCTCCGCAGAGATTTTTTCGTCACCGACATATTTCATACCGCTCATAGCCTTTGATATGCTGTTTATCGGCTTCATTATCTGGCGGGCGACACTGCTCACCGCTATAAGCCCTGCTATTATGCCTATTGCGGCGGCTATCAGCATAGGCGCCATGAACATTGACGCAAAATCCATATAGCTGTTTATATTGTAGCTTATTCTGATTATATCGTCGTCCTTAACCTTCATAGCGGCATAAATCTGATTTTTGCCGAGCGTCTTTGAATATCTTACGGCTACTCCGCTTCCTGTAAGCTCTGCCTGCTTTATCTCCTCACGGGTGCTGTGGTTATCGTCCGGCTCACCGTCGATATAGGTGTCTACAAATACAGTTCCGTCCTTATTGATAAAGCTCACTCTGGCGTTTCCGACAAGTGAGCTTAATCTGTTCGCAAGGTCATAGTCGTGGTCGGTTTCGTCCTCATATATCACACGGATAAGTCCGAGAGAAGTCAGCATATCGCTTTTTCTGACGTTCTGCTCCGTGCTTGAAAGAAGTGCGGTAGCAGATACAACGCACACTGACATAACTATTGCAATTACTATAAGAAAACGTACTATAAGTGCTTTTTTCATCTGTACGCCCTCCTGTTATTCTCCTATAAATCTGTAGCCTACTCCTCTTACCGTTTTGATAAGATGAGCGTTCTCGGCATCATCGCTGAGTTTTTTTCTGAGCGTTCCTATGTGCATATCGAGCGTTCTTGTTTCACCGACAAAATCTATACCCCACACTTTCGTGAGAAGCTCCTCACGGCTGACTACTCTTGCCCTGTTCTTAAGAAGATACAAAAGAAGCTCGTATTCCTTCAGCGTAAGCTCTATCGGTCTGCCGTCACGGCTCACCTCTCTGAGAGATGTGTTTACCGTTATGCCGCCTGCAGTAATCTTATCGGAAGCGCTGTCTGATGTGCTTCTGCCGGAACGCCTTAAAAGCGCCTTTATTCTTGCGGCAAGCTCCATAATGCCGAACGGCTTTGTGAGATAATCGTCTGCGCCGTTTTCAAGTCCGAACACCTTGTCTATCTCGGCCGATTTTGCTGTCAGCATAAGTATCGGCGTATTCTTTGTCTGCTCGTTTTCACGAAGAATCTTCACTGCCTGCACACCGTCCATACCCGGCAGCATTATGTCGAACAGGAATATATCCGGCACCTGCTTTTCGGCTGCGGCAAGGCAATCCTCAGCACTGACAAAGCTCTCCACCTCGTATGAATAAGCCGAAAGAGCTACCGTCACAAGCTCTCTTATACTGTCGTCGTCCTCTGTAATATAGATACGTTCAGCCATTATATCAGCCTCCAAAGTTTATATAATACGGGTATTCTTGTATTCTCCCGTCTTGAAGAATTCCACCCACTCGCAGATATTTACCGCATGGTCGGCTATTCTTTCAAGATATTTTACTATCATAAGGGCATCGACCGCAACATCGCCGCTGCAATGCTCGCTCTTTATAAGCTCTACTATGCGGTTTCTTATAGAAACGAACAGCTCGTCAACCTCATCGTCAGCCTTTATCGTTTCATTCGCAAGCTCCATATCGGTTGTTACGAATGAATCTATAGAGTGTGAAACCATTATTATTACCTTTTCACTCATAGTCTGAATCTCTTTTACTATGTGCATGATAGCGGATACGTCTGCGGTAAGGCTGATCTCCGCAATATCTGCGGCATTGTCGGCTATACGCTCCATATCAGTTACCATTTTGAGCGCCGCAGAAACCTTACGAAGATCTCTTGCGACAGGCTGTTCACGCAGTATTATAGACAGGCACTGGCTCTCGATGTTCTTTTCTTCCTCATCTACCGCTCTGTCTCCGTCTACTACCTTTTTTGCAAGAACGGCATCGCTGTCACGCAGTGCTGTGATAGCTGAAGCTATTGCCTCCTCTATCATTCCGCCCATACGGATAAGATCGTTATTCAGCTTGCCGAGCTTATGTTCAAATGTTTCTCTCATTTCTGTTTACCCTTTCTAATATAATATCACACATAACGTATAAAATCAACCGAAACGTCCTGTGATATAATCTTCCGTCCGCTTATCAACGGGACGTGAAAACAGTTCTTCTGTCGGTGCGTACTCGACCATTTCTCCTACAAGGAAGAATGCCGTGTAATCCGAAATTCTTGTTGCCTGCTGCATATTGTGAGTTACAATAGCTACCGTGTACTTTTCCTTGAGCGTGTTCATAAGCTCCTCGATTTTAAGCGTTGATACAGGGTCGAGCGCCGATGTAGGCTCATCCATAAGGATGACCTCAGGCTGAACGGCGATCGCTCTTGCGATACAGATCCTCTGCTGCTGACCGCCCGAAAGGCTGAGTGCGGATTTATGAAGTCTGTCCTTTACCTCGTCAAAAACAGCCGCACCGATAAGGCTCTCCTCGACTATCCTGTCAAGCTTTGCCTTGCTCTTTATACCGTGTACTCTCGGTCCGTATGCTATGTTATCGTAAATGCTCATCGGGAAGGGGTTGGGCTTCTGGAACACCATTCCTATCCTGCGGCGCAGTACGTTAGTATCAACGCCGTCAGCGTAGATGTCCTCGCCGTCAAGCAGGAACCGGCCTGTTATCTTACAATCCGGTATCAGATCGTTCATACGGTTAAGGCTTTTCAGATATGTGGATTTGCCGCAGCCTGAAGGACCGATAAAGGCGGTTATCTTATTTGTCTTTATATCAAGGTTTATGTCCTTGAGAGCGTGATTTTCTCCGTAATATAGATTCACATTTCTTGTACAGAGCTTCACATCGCTCTGAGGTACGATTATATCTGACATTGTTTATCCTCTTTTCTTTTCACGGCATTATACCGAGCGTTTCTTTCTTATTCTGTAAGCAACCAGCTTTGCGCATATGTTGATTATAAGTACTGTTACAAGCAGTACAAGCGCCGTAGAGAATGCGTACTTCATTTCGGCACCGCCACGCTGTGCGTACTGGTAAAGCTGAACCGTGAGCGAGCCGCCCTGATTCATCACCTTGCCGAAAATATCGCCGAGCGAATTTATACCTACCTCAGCGGCAATACCCGCTGTGAAGATAAGCGCCGCAGACTCGCCTACTATTCTGCCTATGGACAGAATTACCGAGGTCAGTATACCGTCTATACAGCTTGGAAGAACAACGGTCCTTATAGTATGCCACTTAGGTGCGCCAAGTCCGACAGCACCCTCTCTGTAGCCCATAGGAACGGTCTTTATCGCCTCCTGCGTGGTACGGATTATGGTGGGCAGTACCATTATTGACAATGTCAGCGCACCTGTAAGCAGTGAGTAGTTTACCTTGAAGATATTGTAGAAGAACACACTGCCGAAAAGTCCGTATATGATTGAGGGGATACCTGCAAGCGTTTCGGTAGTGAATTCGATTATTCTTGTAAGTCTGCCCTGCTTTGCGTATTCGGTAAGATATATTGCCGCACCTACGCCGACAGGTGTTGCGATGATAAGCGTAATCACTACAAGATAAAGCGTATTGATTATATTGCCGAGTACGCCGTAGTTTTCATAAGGATATGAGAACGCCGGAGTTGTAAGGAAGTTCAAGCTCATTCCCTCTGTGCCTTTTACGGCTATGTATATAATCATACCGAGCGTCAGCGCAACGACTATGCCGGACGAAAGAAAAATCAGAGCCTTCAGCACTATGTCGCTTACTCTTCTGCGCTTTTTAGTAAGAGAATTCGTAACTGCTTTTGCCATAATCTATCACGCCTTTCCTGCGGTCTTTGCCGCTTTTTCCTTTTTGCCGCCCTTTTTGAGAATGCCGTTGAGTATCAGATTTATTATCATAATGAACACGAACAGCACAAGTCCTATCGCAAAGAGCGCCTCTCTGTGAAGTCCGCTTGAATACGGGAATTCGGCAACGATACCTGTTGTGAGAAATTTTACTGATGAGAACAGCTCCGGCATATTTGCGCTGTTGCCTGCAACAAGGATGATAGCCATAGCCTCACCTATTGCTCTGCCGACACCGAGAACGACACCGGACGCAATACCCGACTTTGCGGCGGGGATAACTACCTTGAAGATAGTCTGTATCCTGGTAGCTCCCAGTCCGTAGCTTGCCTCTCTGTATTCGGAAGGAACGGCGGATATTGCGTTCTCCGAAATGTTTATGATAGTGGGGAGTATCATTATGGCAAGTACGATTATTGCACTTGCGAGGTTTGCGCCGCCTGTGAACTGATGCTCGGGATCATTTGCGTAAATGACCTCCTCAAGTGCGTACATAAGCGGCTTTACAAGATTTGCGCCGAGCAAACCGTATATAACCGACGGGATACCTGCAAGAAGCTCGACCGCAGGCTTTACTACGTTCTTCATAGCCTTAGGTGCAAGCTCGGACAGGAACACCGCTGTGAGAAGTCCTATCGGAACACCGATCACTATTGCGCCGAGAGTACCGAATACCGACGTGAGAATCAGCGGGAGGATACCGAACTGTTCTTTCTTTGCGTACCATGTGTCGCCGAACAGAAAATCGGTCAATCCGATTTTTCCTATGGCGGGAGCACCCGATATTATCATATAAATTGTTATCATCAGGACGCACGCTACCGCTGTGATCCCACACACGGTAAATATGTACTTCATTACACGCTCTGTAACGTTTGTGAATCCCGATTTTTTACTTCTTATAGCAGATCTCTGCTTTCCGACCGAGCCTACCGCAACTGCTGCGCCGCTTGTCTTTTCCAAGTAAACCATCCTTTCAGGGCTATACATACTTATACAGCAAATTCCGGTAACGGATTGCTACCGGAAAAGTGCTTACTGTATAGGAATTATCGACTTGTTTTTTACTTTACGGGAACTGCACCCTGTGCAAGTACGAGTGCCTGACCTTCTTCTGAGAGAATGAAGTCAAGGTAAGCCTTAACGAGCTTGTTATCGGAACCCTTGAGTGTTGCACAGATGAAGGGTCTCTGTACTTCGTAAGCGCCGCTCTTTACGTTTTCTTCTGTAGCTTCAATACCACCAATCTTAAGTGCCTTTACTGTTTCGTCAACGTTTGCAAGTGAAGCGTAACCGATAGCGCCGTCTGTTGTTGCTACTGCGTTGATAACTGAACCTGTAGACTCAAGTTCCTGTGCGTACTTCGGTTCCTTGTCGCCCATTACGATAGACTCGAAACCGTCTCTTGTACCTGAACCGTCCTCACGGCCGATAACTACGATTGACTTATCATCGCCGCCAAGTTCCTTCCAGTTTGTGATCTCGCCTGAGTAAACCTTAGCGAGATCCTCAAGTGTGATGTCTTCAAGCTTGTTTGCGGGGTTTACTACGAGAGCGATACCGTCAAGTCCTACTACAGTAGCGTCGAGCTTTTCAGCTTCTTCGTCCTTGAGCTTTCTTGACGAGTTACCGATGTCGCACTTGCCCTCTGAGGCTTCCAGGATACCTGTACCCGAACCTGTGAGGTTTAAGTTAACTGTTACGCCCTTGTTCTTTTCCATAAATGCGCCGTTAACAGCCTTGATAACCTTTTCCATTGATGTAGAGCCGTTCATTGACAGTGTGCCGCTGAGCTCCTCTGCAGCTGTAGATGATGCTTCGCTTGCAGATGTGCCTGCTGCGGAAGATGTGCCTGCTACGCTGCTTGTTGCTGTTCCTGAACAGCCTGTTGCTGCAGCAACTATTGCTGCGCCTGCGATAAGTGATATTAACTTCTTGTTCATGTTGTTTCCTTTCTTAAGGGTGATACCCCTCGGAGTTTTCCTGATACTCCATAATATTTATGTACATTTTTATCTGCCGTTCGGTTTCCCTCCCGACTACATTTCATATTATAGTCACAACGGGCTTTACATTAAAGCAAGGAATGGTATAAAGTAGGTAAAGTTTTTGTAAAGCCGCATATTCCGCACAGCAAAGCCAAACTATACACCGACTTTACATTTTTGCCGTGCAACTTTACATTCGATTTTTAACGCTTTACAGTTTTCAGCCGTCACTCAGAATAGCTTTATATCTTGATTTGACGGTTAATTTATGGTAGAATAATATCAAAAGTCACACGAAAGAAGGTATAATATGCCACACTCATCGGGCGGAGGCTCTCACGGGGGCGGAAGCCACCACTCCTCCTCATCGCACAGCTCGTCACACCGTTCATCATCGGGAGGAAGCTCAAGCAGAATAAGGACCAGCCGCACATATTTCCCCGGTGCAAGAAGATTCGTCTACTACAGAAACGGCGTTCCGAACTACGTCTACTCGGATACCGACCTTTCAAAAGGTCCGAGCAAGCTGAGATTTTTAATGCTCATATTCTATGTACCGTTTGTTCTGGCGGCGTTCTTGATGATATTTACGTCTTTCGGCGTACCCGAAAAGCTGAAGGTCGATTATAACTCGCAGATAGTTATACAGGACGACGCTAACGTACTCGGAGATACAACGAAGCTCGGCGACGCACTTGAGGATTTCTTCAACACAACGGGTATTTCTCCTGCGGTAATGACTGTGTACAACTCCGACTGGGAGGATAACTATACCGACCTTGAGAAGTACGCTTATGAGCTTTATGTAAACCGGTTCTATGACGAAAAGCACTGGCTGATAGTGTATTCTCAGCCGAAAGATCCCGACGACGAATTCAACAACTGGTACTGGGAGGGTATGCAGGGCGATGATACCGACAGTATCATTACTTCATCCGTAGCATACGATTTTACAAACGATCTGCACAAGAGGCTGCTTGTCGAGGGAACAAAGGTAAATGACGCTATCACCGACAGCTTTAACGCACTTACTCCTACTGTAATGAAGTTCAGATTTGAGGGCGAAACCTTCGGAATAGGAATCTTTATGCTCCTGTTCGTCTGCATACACGCATTCTTTATGGTATTCTTCCGACCTAACGCAAATAAATACAAGGGTGCAAAGGAAGTACCTCTTGACGGCTACTATGCTCCTCCTCAGCAGACTGCACCGCAGCCGCAATCCGTCGTAATGAAACAGGCCTCCTGCGAATACTGCGGAGGCGTCTATACCATAGGCAGCTGCAACGCCTGCCCTCACTGCGGCGCACCTATTCAGCCGCAGGATTACACTGTTCCCGTACATAACGGCACGAGTACAGCAAGCACAACAGATACAACAAACACAAACACGCATTAACAATCATTGAGGTATAATATGGACGGCTCAAGGATAACCGATTCGCCTTTAGGCGCTGTACTGCTTATAATCGGCTCGGTCATAGCGGTCATGGCGCTTGTCTGTGTCATCATTCAGCTTTACAAAAATCATATTTCAGACAGAAGTATGTGCCGTGAAATTTACGGTACAGATAAGCCTGCCAAGCATAAAAGTGTGCCGAAAAAATTAAAGGCTCTCGAAGAACGTTTTCGGGAGCTTGATATTCCGCCGGTTTATTCGCTGTCTCTTATACACATCTGACGCT
>OJPE01000823.1_pt1 | contig 12092 bp, 10 predicted proteins | sample 1598351 | NCBI WGS metagenome assembly OJPE01 (sample SAMN03922475, study PRJEB24848) | human gut metagenome | isolation source: stool sample | host: Homo sapiens | place: Germany | collected 2010-11 | reverse complement strand
ACCTGTTCCAATTGCTGGATCGCAACGAATATGGCTTTTCAGATTATCCTATCGTAGCAGACAAAGATATGCAGAAGTATCTCGAAAAGGAATTTGCGGGATGGGAGATTACGAATAAAGACGAAATCAACCAGCTCTATGGCGAAGCCAATATGGTAAACCTCATCATGAAGGGAGAGCGCCTTGTTCTGCCTTCAAACCTCTATATTTGGGCTACAATGAACACCAGCGACCAGAGTCTCTTCCCTATTGACTCTGCCTTTAAGCGCCGCTGGGATTGGAAGTATGTGCCTATTCGCGAAGGTCGTGACAAAGAAACCAACGCTCCTCTCAACTGGTACATCAACACGGGTGATAAGCAATACAATTGGTGGTCATTTATCAGCAAGGTTAATAAGCTGATTGGTTCACTTACCAATTCGGAAGACAAGAAACTCGGCTATTTCTTCTGCAAGGCAAAAGATGGCGAAATTGATGCCGATTTATTCGTTAGTAAGGTTATCTTCTATCTCTGGAATGATGTGTTCAAGGACTATGGTTTCGATGATAAGGACTTTCAGGATGAAGAAGGCAAGATTCTGTCTTTCGATAGATTCTATGAGGATAAAAACGGCAAAACTAACGTTGATATAGCTAATGTTGAGTTGTTCCTAGAAAATTTGGGAGTAGAGGAATACATTTCAGAAGAAGAGGATTCTGATGATTCATACGAAAACGAATCAGATTTGGAACTTAACAATAATACCAATAGCAATCAGCGTTCATACGACAAGACGAAATATCGAGTTAATGGAAGCAGCGAACTCCTAAATAAGAAAGAAATGGCTCTTGCTGTAATAGAATATCTGGTTAATAATAAGAAAGAGACATATTCTGAAATTTTAGCAGATATAACCAGATTTATCAATCCGAAGAAGACTGATAGAATAGTTATTAAAGTGGAGGACTATCCTCAATGGAAAGAGAAACATAAAAATGACACTGGTAGACGTTGGAACTTCGATCATCCTTTAACAACAATAGATAAAGTCAATTTTTATTTTACAACACAATGGGGCATAGATAATATCGATCTTATTATTAAATTAGCAAAATTAAAAGGATGTACTGTTGAATCCGTAGAATAACATAACATGAGAATCCTCATAGAAGAACATCAGTATCAGGCTGAACAGATTAGGGATGTCCTGCACGGCATCGACGCCATGCAGGACATTGATGGCAACGTCAGCATCAACTACGTTGGGTATTACTACAATACCCAGCTCAACGATTGCGTCTTCATTTTGCCGAAAGTACTGCTCGAAGACACCTCAGAGGGCGAAAAGGTATTCGGCAAATACGCCCCGGAAACCATCGTCAACCTGAACCAGAACAACCCACTCTCTCAACAGGAGAAAGACTTCATCTATGAGTTCTCTGTCTGGATTTACCGCACCATCGAGGTTTACAACAATACCACCCGAAACGGCATTGTCTATCACCAGAAAATAGCGTGCCTCGGTAAAAGTAACAGACAAATCAACAACACATTCCTTGATATTCTGCTGGCTCTCATCGACTTCAACAAGCATAACCAGGATTTCATCTTCTTCATCCTGAAGAACATCCATTCCGGTTACAACCGCATTCATTGGTCAAAGACCATAGCCACCACGAGTGCCATCATCAGCAAAAACAGCCCTGTTTATCCCCATCCTGTCAACAGGAAAAAGCAGATCAATTTTGATGAAGAACTCCTGATTATCTTCTATTCCATCCTAAATTATATCAGCGAAAGATACGGCTTCGCCAATCATATCAACTGCAATTTCCAGCTGATAACAGGCTATCGTTTCAAGACCTATCTGGATGGATTAGGAAAGACCAGACTGCTCCAGATTAAGTATAAATACTTCTCAGACAAGGCTTTACACCTCTGGCAACTATGCTACGATTTCTTTGATAATGCCAAGCGCATGAACATCCAGCAGGAACGCAAGGAGTATCTTCTGGTTAAGAGTTTCAATATCGTTTTCGAGGCCATTATTGATGAACTTCTAGGCGAGAAGAACATTCCAGCCGGACTGAAAGAACAGGCTGACGGCAAACGCATAGACCATCTGTACAGCTACCAGAACCTGATTACAACAAGAAATCAGGAGCCAGTTTATTACATCGGCGACAGCAAGTATTATAAGCTAGGTCATTCCATCGGCAAAGAATCTGTGTATAAGCAGTTTACGTACGCCAGAAACATCATCCAGTGGAACCTGAACCTCTTTATGAACGACGATAAGGACGATGAAGAACTGCAATACGACAAGCGTAACTTCGGCAACGTACCCAAGCTTCGCGATGACCTGACGGAAGGCTACAACATCATTCCGAACTTCTTTATCAGCGCAAAGATGGCAGAGAATCTCTCTTTCTCAGACCAGATTTCGTCAACCGACAGGGAAAAGAAGTGCTTCAACACCCAGCATTTCAACGACCGCCTGTTCGACCGCGACACCCTCCTAGTCTTCCACTACGATGTCAACTTCCTCTATGTAGTATCTCTGTATGCCCGTCATAACGAGCACCAGAAATTCGCCTGGAAGAACCGGGTTCGCAAGATGTTCCGTGATGAAATCCAGAAGATGCTGGACGAAAGATACGACTTCTATCGCCTCACGCCGAAAGAAGATACGCAAGTAGAAGAATTCGTCAGCCGGAATTTCAGAAAGCTTATCGGCAAGATATTCTCACCAACGAAATCCAATGATTATCTGATACTTGCGTTCGAGAAAGAAGACTCCAACGAGGAGCAGAAAGAAGCTATCATAAACGATGTTAAGGAGAAATTCTATATAGAAGGATTTGCCTTATCAGCTAACGACAGGATAGGCTAATATATTATAATATACTTGCCACTACCCCTACATCTGCTGCAGCCCAGTTGAGCCCTTTCAGTTCTTCTTTGCTGCACCACTTGCTATCAGCGTGCTCACGCCTCTTAAACCCATCAGCATCGCCTTTTGGCGTACACAGAAAGGCAGTCATGGTTATCGAGAAATCAGGATACTCGTGATTCACAGTTACCAACTCCTCTCCTACTTCTACAGGATACTCCATTTCCTCCATCAGCTCACGAGCCAACGCCTGTTGAGGAGTTTCACCAGGCTCTATCTTGCCACCAGGAAACTCCCATTTATAGCTGGTATACTCAAACTTTGTCTTGCCTTTCTGCATGCAGAGATACTTGCCATCATGGCAAACCACGGCTGCAACCACATTATAATGTTTCATTGTTCTTATCTCCTATTTAAAATATCATTTACTCCATCCACTGGAAGTCTTCCTGCAATTCCGGCGGTAACGGATTATCCATATGGATATCATACAATATGGAACCATTCGTCGTTACATCCTTTCTCGGATTCTCCAAATGACCCGTTCCTACATAGGTGTACGGCAGGGTGATACCATTCTCCATATTTACCTTCCTCACAAACACAAAGACTCTCTTAGCGGCTTTCTGTTTAGCTTCGTCCTTGTCTGAAATATCATTAATACTCTCCCACTGGAAAACATCTGGCGACAAGAACTTGTCATTATACTTCAAATGTTCATCCAGCGAGGCATCCTTCTTTAAACCAGCAAATACATACATATTGCCATCCTTATAGTAAGTGCCATACTGATTGTGCTTCGGATTCTCCAGGATTTTCAAGAGCACCTGGTCCTGACGATAATCCTGCCACAACAGGAAATCTTCTTTCGTGTCAGCATATCTTGCCTCATATTGCGTCAAACCATAGTTAAGCAAATCTTGCAGATATGCCTCATATTCCTGTTCTCTTTCGCCACATAATTGCACTTCATCCGCTTCTATCTTCACAGCAAATCCCTCTTCCAGGAATCGCAAAGCGTGCTCCAGTTGCTCATGCTTGAAACCAGGAATCTCCTCCCGGATATTGGCTTCAATACGAGATAAAGAAGACTCTCCCTCCAGTAAATTCTTGATTACCAAATATTCATGCTCTCTTACCAAAGGCAATAGACTAGACAGATAATTGATACAAGCAATCTGCTCTTCTGAGAATACCGGCAAACCCTCTTCTTCTATACCCTTCAAGAAACCATAATAAGAATTGGTTTTCTTGGCGCCAATCTTTATCTTCATGAATTTCAAGAGATTAGGAGCATAATCACTATTCATATAATCCATGTGCGATGGATAAGACGGAGTTTTCAGATATGCCTTGAAGTTCTGATAATCCATCTTCAGATAGTTGATACGGTTGAAATTCTCGCTCTCAATCTTGTCGATGATTTCCTCTTTGGAAAGGTCATCGATGTGTACCTCAACGCCATATTTATCCAAGCCCAAGCTCTTGAAATCATTCCTTACCATAAACTTCAAGAGTTTCTTTTCCAAAATAGAATTGCGGGAAAGACTGCCTAGCGCCAAGGCTATATGAACGCTACGCTTATAGCTGTTGCCAATGAAATCGAGTATCGTAACATAAGGCTTGTTTGTATACTTACGAAGACCTCGACCCAATTGCTGCAAGAAGATGGTACTCGATTCCGTTGGGCGCAGAAAGAGCACCATGTTGACACCAGGAATATCCACACCTTCGTTCAGGATATCTACAGCAAACAAGATTTCCAAATCCCGGTTTTCATCCTGTAAATCATTGTAAGCACGAATACGTTCACCGGTCTTGTTCTTACCGCTCAAGAAAGCTGTATGGTAATAATCACCCAGGTTATCAGCCATCATTCTGGCATGCTGGATGTTTCTACAGAAAGCCAGCGCCTTCAGCTTCTGGTTTCCCATTCGATGCTTCTCTATCTGCTGGTGGATAAACTCGCAGTTTTCGGGTGTAGAAATTTGCGAAATCAAACGGCGTTCGCCAGATGCTGTCAACCCATAATCAACCAGTTCGTCACGAATACCATAATAGTGGAAAGGCACAATCAGATCATTGATGATGGCATCACGAAGCCGCAACTCGTATGGGATATTATTGCCGAAAATCTCTACTACATCCTGATTATCCATTCGGTTCTCGGTAGCTGTCAAGCCCAGCAGAAACTCCGGCTCAAAATAGTCGATGATTTTCCGATAACTGTCTGCTACAGCATGGTGACACTCATCGATGATGATATAATCGAATTCCTTCTTATCAAAGAGTTCGAGCGAACGGCACATCGAAACATTGGTAGAGAACAGGAAATCCTCACCTGTTTCCTTTGCCTCCGCATTATATAGACCGCAGGTTTTAGAGCCACCAAAGACCTTTTGGAATGTCTCCAGGGATTTCTTCAAGATAGAGCCTTCATGTACGATGTAGAGCAATCTGTCGGGGTTAAAATTGAGCGCATCGAATGCTGCCAGATACGTCTTTCCTGAACCTGTGGCAGAAATCACCAAAGCCCTCTCCTGACCGATGGCACGATATCTGTTCAATTCCCTAAGTGCTTTGCGCTGCATATAATTAGGTTTGATTTCAGAATCCGCCATATCATAATCCATATCCCAATGCTCAATAGCAAAACTGAGTTTGGTAGAATATTCTTTAATTCTATCCTGCGATAATATATACGTCTGATTCCATAGGCTTTCAAACTCATTCATTGCATCAAGATAAGCCTCGGTATCATGCTCGCAATTTACCACCAAATCCCACTCTATGTTTTTCAGCAAAGCATAGCGTGTGATATTAGAAGAACCAACAACCATTTCTATACCATTTTCCAGTTCGAAAATATAGCCTTTAGAATGGAAACCATTGGTAAAATAGTTCTTCTCATCGTGGAAACATTCATTGTCCAGATGACACTCAAAATTAGGATGTTGCGCCAAACTCAAAAAGTAGTTTAACGATTCTACATCGGTAAAATTCTGATAAGTAGAAGTGATAATTCTTCCTTTAGCTCCACGCTCTATAGCAGCACTAATGTCTTTAGCCAAGAGTACCAGGCCGGCTTTCTTGATAAAGCTGACTGAAAAAGCAAATGACTTGCAGCGGCGCAAGTTCATCTGAATGGTAGACAGGAAGGTTGTCTCTGTATAATTGGTCAAGAATCTAGATTCCATAAGTCTTGCATTTCTTTAATTGCGTACAAAAGTACAAAAAAGAATCCATTTACATCATCTTTTCTCCTATTTTTTTTGGCTTGTATATCATATTCGGGGCGCCATATAAAGCTTTTGCCCCTACAGGGCGCCAGGCATGCGGACATGAATACCTAGGGCTGCCCTGGGCTAGGAGCTTCTGCCCCTTCAGGGCGTGAGGGAAATGGCAGGGGCGTGTGAGGGGAATTGCAGGGATGTGTGAGGGGAATGGCAGGGATGCGGGAGGGGTATTGCTGTGAGGTCTACGAGGAGGCTTGCAGGCGGCATTCAAGCCAAAGAAGAAGTTCGTTACGATTCGCCTAGGCGTGGATTTCAATGAGGACATTTTTGCTTATTTTCCCTTCTTTTTAGTTGCATTCAAACAAAAACCACCATTAAACCACTAAAATTCCATAAAATCAATGTATGATATTCCACGCTATCATACATTCACATTTTGCCGTTTAATACATAAATTGTACTTTTGCAGAACTTTGAAAAATAAAATGGCAACAATAAATGACTTAAAAGCAAAGTTAATCCAAGAAGATAAGCTGATGTCTATCGAAAGGATTAATGAAATACGAGAGAAAAACATCCTCTCGTATATTAAGTCCTTTATTGGTCAACAAGGAGATTTTATAAGACCCAAAACTTTCTCCGATATTACAGGAATCTCAGAACATTCTATTTCCAGAATTCTAAATACATCCCACTTACGACCAGAGCAGCAGTTGAGATGGTGCCTCTGCATTTGGAATAACTGGGATAAGATAGTAGAAGAATTGGATAAAAAACACAGGGCTATCCACCTGAAGTTTGATAAGAAACAATTCCTAGAGGATTTCAATCAAGCCTTTCATCATTTTTCGGATATTGTTTATCTGATGAAGGATTTCAATACTCTTGAAGAAAACATCAATATTTATCAACAGAAATATTGTAGAAAGAGTTACAGAAATAGAAACTCTTAGAGTAGTATGAATTTTAATCATCAGATTAAAATAATAGTTAACCGGCCAAGATGCTAACATCTGAAGCCAAATATTAATATTAATCATATCAACAAAAGAATGTAAACACAACCTTACCCGCCCCCACACCTTACGGATAGTAGGCGCTCGGCAGCCTCCAGCGGCTTACGCTAAAAACGTTAGCGCAAACACACGCCCTCTGCTAAAATGAGGAGGAAACAATTAACAACAAACTAAAACAGTAAAAGATGAAAGCATTTTTCTATAGAAAATTTATTCGCTTTGTAATAAAGCATTTCACCATCGTTATCAACAATACCATCCAGATGAATGGTGGGCAGTACATCGAACACATGAACAACTATCAGGGAAAGGAGGATGAGAAATGTCTGGACAAAGAATGATCATCATGAACGCTGGTAGCTCGTACTTCGAGCATGTGGAAAACTATTATGGCAGCAATGCCTGTGAGCAAAACTCATGCAGAAATGCTGAGATGCCGGATGAGCTGAAAACGGAAAGGGCTCAGAGGATAAAGAACAACCTGATAGAGATAGGCTTGGTAACCGAAAATTTCATGCCCTCAGGACTGTCTTCATCCGAAGCTGCCATCCTTGCCAACCAGATAGGTACAGAGTTGAAAATCGATAATATATGGAGCGTATTCGGCAATTATTGGGGTCCTAATCCGAACTCGATGAGAGCCGCCTACAACCGAGGTATGGAACAGAAGAAAACGATTCCCTTCCTCGAAAAAGTGATGCCTGCTATCAGAGGCTAATCTGGCAGGTAGTACTAGTACGCGTACATAGTACGTACTAGGTAGAAGTGAGAAATTTGCCTTACCTTTGCCCCCGGAATTCAGAACCAATGCGGTCTGAGTTTCGGGGGCTTTTGTGTATCTGCACATCAACCGTGGTGGGAGCCCCCAATCTTCTAAATTATTTAAAATGATGGAAGTGAAAGCGTATGTGTTCAGTCATCCTGCTTACGGACGGCTGAGAGTGGTGAAAACGGAAGAGGGCATCTTCTACAATCTGGAGGATGTCATGTGCCTCTACGAAAAAAGCGGACATGAGACCTTTGAGATGATTGCTGATTCTGAGGGGCAGATTGCGGGGTTCGAGATGAATCTGGCGCCTGAAGAGAAGGGCGAACTCAACTTTATTACGGACCGCGAACTCGGGTATGTGGGCAAGAGAAAGAAGAACGTGCACACTACTCAATACTTTATCGATGAGGTGATGCTGCACGACCTGGAGACAAATCTGACTACCGAACTGAAACTGGTCAGGAAATGGATTCACGGCTTCGTGGAGAAGGTGCTGGCGAAGTATGACCTGGCTGAACTGAACCGGGGAAAGGGGCTGCTGGGCATCGAGAGGATTCCGGAACTGCAGGAACCGCTCGACATCGCATACAACGATTACGGACTCTGGATCAACAGCCAGTATCTCACCCTCTAAACCAATCTTTTATTAACGAAATAACATGACAGAAACACAACATGTAATTGCACTGAACCCTTATCGCAAGGGCAATAAGGGGAAGGTGTTTTCAAACAGTATGGCGGTGTATGACAAGGTGATTGCATCGCCGGAAATCAGGAAGATGATCCAGCAGATTAGGGGCGAGCTGCCTATTCCGAAGGTGAATGCCAACGATGAGGAGGCGGTGAAGAAGGCGCAGGACAGGCTGAAGAGCGAACTGCCTTTCTTCTGTCCCCACTACGGCATCTTCAAGAACAACGTGCGCAGACAGGAGAATGCCCAGCCCGAGAGCTTCATGTTCCAGACTATCATCGACGTGGATGACAGGGAGTATGTAGACAAGGCTATCGAGAAGGCAAGGGAGCTGAACTGCTCTGACAGCATCTGGAACGGCTCGCTGCTGCACCTCTGCTACAGTGCCCGGAAGAAGCTGCACATCGGTATCAGACTGCCGGTGGGAATGACCATCGAGGAGACACAGAAGGCGTATTGCGAGGCGCTGGGGGTGCCGTATGACGAGAGCTGCATCACACCCGAGAGAATGATTTATCTTACGGATAAGGACTCGGAAATCTACAGGTCGAAGATGTGGTGCGCCGTGCTGAGCGAGAAGGAGATTCTGATGCGAAGGCAGGCGTATCTGGACCGCGGACTGACCGTGGACGGAAGAGGGAAAGTTAATAGTTTACAGTTAAAAGTTAATAGCAATGGTAAGAATAATGAAAATAATAGACTATCGGGCAACGACGGCAATACTGCTGTTTCTGCTGGCACTGCTGTTCAGCCTGCCCAACCTGGTGATAGCCATGGTGCTGATGCTCCTCATATCGGGGATTCTGGAGGCAATCAGAATGCTGGCGGACTGGAAGCCAGAGAGAAGAATCTGATTGCGTTTGACCTCTTTACGCAGGCTGCCGGACTCGGGGGTATGGAGATTGATACCGTGGGGTCGAGACACTCCTCGCTGCTGGCTATCATGAGCGCCGGTGCTTCGAGGGTGATGGAGGAAGAGGAACTGATGAAGGTGGTGAGGGTGAAAATGCCGAGCTACTATCAGGAGAACGACTGCCATCAGCTGATTCATGACTTCTATGCGAAATATGCTGACAATACGAAGCCGATGTCGAGGGAAGTGATGAGGGTGAATGCACTTGCGGAGCAGAAGGCGAATGAAGTGAAGAGTGAAGAACGAAGAGTGAATAATTCGAATGCTGTGACTAATTATGCTGTTCAAGGTTCGAATCTCAAAGTTCAAAGTACTGGGGAGGATTATCCTGACCCGCCGGAGATGCCGAAGAAACTGCCGAAGCTGGTGGAGCTGCTGATATCGAGAACGCCGGAAATTTATAAGCCGGCTGTGGCGCACGCTATCTTCCCGCCACTGGCTACGCATCTCTGGAAGACGAGGTTCCGGTATATTGACAACGTGGAGCACGAGGCGAGACTGATGACGCTGCTGCTTGCGGGTACCGGAGCGGGTAAGAGCAGCGTGAACAGGCCCATCGATTTCATTATGGAGGATATCAGGCTGAGGGATGCTGAAAACCTGAAGCGCGAAAAGGCGTGGAAGGATGAGATGCTGCGCAAGGGTGCCAACAAGGATAAGCGCAAGAGACCTGAAAACCTGATTATCCAGGAGATTGATGCGGATATGACAAACCCGGCTTTCGTGATGAGAACGGCTGAAGCGCAGGAACATTTCCTCTATACTTCGCTCAATGAGCTAGATCAGTTTGATGCGCTCAAGGGCAGCGGAAACCAGCAGTTCCGCATCATGTGTCTTGCCGCAGACCCGGGTAACAAATACGGACAAACTCGCGTGGGAACGATGAGTATTACGGAGCGTGTTACCATCCGGTTCAACTGGAATGCATCTACCACCATCCAGAAGGGTCAGCGTTACTTCTCTAAGGTTCTTACCGATGGTCCTATCAGCCGTATCAACTTCTGCACCATCCCCGAAAGGGAAATCGGCGAAGATATGCCTGTTTACGGAACTTATGATGAATCGTACCGTGAGGCGCTACGGCCTTACATCGAAAATCTGAACAAAGTAACGGGCTTGATTGAGTGTAAGGAGGCGTTTCAGCTTGCCCTCAAACTGAAGGATGAGAATGCTGAGTTTGCCCGGCTGTCGCAGGACAGGACGTTTGAGAATCTCTCGTTCCGTGCCAACGTCATCGCTTACCTGAAGGCGTGCGTGCTGTATGTAGCCAATGGTTGCAAGTGGGAGCCGGAGATTGACGAGTTTATCCGCTGGAGCGAGCAGTATGACCTGTACTGCAAGATGCGGTTCTTCGGCGACATGATTGCGAAGGAGAACTATACGGCGGAGAGGAGTTCGAAGCGTGGGCCTCAAAATCTTTTACAGATTCTGCCCGATAGCTTTACGGCTGCGCAGTTGCTTGCCATCCGGCTGGAGCATGGACTGGATGCGAAGGGTACTGATATGATGATCAGGCAGTGGCTGCACCGGAATTACATCAGGCGGGCGTATCAGTATACGGGCAAGCGTGACAGTTGTGACAGTTGTGACAGTTTTGAGAAGCTTAAGTACCGCCACGACGGTATGGTTATTAAATCTTAAATTTATTTTGACTTATGCAGATAGTTTTAAAACGTATAGCGAAGAAGAAGACCTACACGATAGGTCGCCTTTACATCCTGAAGGATGAGGATGTGAAGAAGCGCACGATTGAGAGTGTGAACAAGTGCAGGGGGCTGAAGACGGTGTGTGATGTGCCCCCGGAGAAGCTGAATGAGGACTCGTATTTCTGTGATACGATGGAGCCGTGCTGGCGCAACCTTCTGGGTGTGGAGCTAAGTCCTGCCGAGGAGAATGTGCGGTTGGGGCGTGTATCGGGCAAGAAGGCGCAGAAGATGAAGGGCAAGACGGCGATACCTGAGGGTACTTATCCGCTGGTGATCAGCAAGTCGCCGAGGTTTCAGATGTGGTTGCCGCTGCTGTTGGGTGTCCCCAATTTTGAGGGCATCCGCATTCATGCCGGCAATTATCCCGATGATACGCAGGGCTGCATCCTGGTGGGTGAGAACCGTGTAAAAGGCATGGTTGTGAACTCCCGTATCTGGCTCCACCGCCTCATCAATGCCATCACCGCTGCGAGAGACAGGGAGGAGAGCATTTGGGGAACGATTTTGTAATGATTAGTGATTAACTGAACTTTCGCATGTGGTTCTAGTACGGGCTGAAGGCCCAAAAGCTACCAGAAGCAGCACGCCCTGAAAGGGCAGAAGCTCCTAGCCCAGGGCAGCGCCCTGGGTATAATAGCAATCAGCAAGGCGCCCTGTAAGGGCAAAAGCTTTGTTAATTGCCCGGTATTTTAAAGCTTTTGCCCTTACAGGGCGACAGGTTTGCGTCCGTAATTACCCAGGGCGATGCCCTGGGCTAGGAGCTTCTGCCCTTTCAGGGCGTGTGGAGCTTACATGCGAAACTTCAGTGATTAATTTTTAATTAGGGTGTCCAGTTCTCTGTTCTTAAAAACAAGCTGGAAACATCCCTGTTAATTGTTAATATTACGC
>OJPE01000805.1_pt1 | contig 12339 bp, 8 predicted proteins | sample 1598351 | NCBI WGS metagenome assembly OJPE01 (sample SAMN03922475, study PRJEB24848) | human gut metagenome | isolation source: stool sample | host: Homo sapiens | place: Germany | collected 2010-11 | reverse complement strand
TTGATCTCGGATTTGACTGCCCACTGGATCTGCATTGCTCATACACTCGTGAACAGCTGCTTGTAGCAATGGATTTTATGAAACCCAGTATAGTCCGTGAAGGTGTTAAATGGCTGCCGGATAAGAATATCGATGTATTCTTTATAACGCTGAATAAATCCGATAAAGATTACTCACCGACAACCATGTATCAGGATTATTCCATCAACGAAACTCTATTTCACTGGCAGAGTCAAAGCACGACCAACGCAGAAGGCAAAGTCGGTCAGCGATATATCAACCACCGCAAAAACGGCAGTAAGGTTCTCTTATTTGTGCGTGAATTCAAGAACGATATTTACGGAAACACTGCGCCATACACTTATCTCGGCACAGCAAATTACGTTTCGCATAACGGTTCAAGACCGATGAATATAACGTGGAAATTAGATGACCCCATCCCCGCAAAATACCTGAAGAAAACGAACAAACTGGTGGTCGGATAACAGTAAAAGCCGTGTAAGCTGTTATGAGATAAAGAGGAATTTCGATTTTTCAACATACAAAAGAATGCAAGAAGGTTCGAACGCATTAATGTTCAGGTTACCATAAACATATATTTTCACCTGTTTCGGCAGTAAAAAGAACGTGCTGTAAGCATACTCAACAAAATTTTTGAAACGAAGTTGTGACATTTTTACAGCGCCCATTTTTGCGATCAAAGCAGCAGAAACATCACTTTCTATTAAGGATAAAAAGGAAAATCATCATGAATTATCACGAAAATTATCATGATTTTATCATGCCCACCCTACAAGGTCATCAATATTTGATGTAAGGCAACACCGCACAATTAACGCCCCATTGCCATAAAAAGTGACATGCTGTGGAATTCGTGTGAGTTACCCCTCATGCTCGCCGGGGCGAACATGATATTCAATTTAGCGGTCTGTTTTTGCAGACCGTCGGCGCTGCTATTATCGTTGAATCTACTATCGTTCCATTTTTTAGGATCAGTCCTTTTGCTGTGAGTTGCTCTACCACCTGTGAAAAAAGCTTTTCCTGCAGCTCGTTTTTTGAGATGGCAGTCTTATTTTTTTACAGCGCCTCGGTCTGTCGTTTATTGATCATCACAATATTCTTGCCGTCACTGCAGTATCTTTTTTCTGTATTCTGCCGGAGAAAATCCGGTCACCTGCCTGAACTGCCGTGAGAAGAATTTTTCATCATCGTAACCGCAGCTTACTGCTGTCGCATAGATGCTCATGGCGGTAGAATACAGTAAGTAGCAGGCTTTCATTACCCTTGAATTTATGCAGTCGCGGTTGTAACTTACATCAAAGCACTGCCGGTAAATCAAGCGGAAATGCCCCTCGCTGACGCACATTTTTCTGCTGACTTCCGAAAGCTTAGGCATCTTATTAGGCATTGAAATTATCCTGTCCCTTATGTCGGCAAGTTCGTTATAATGCGGAAGTTTTCTTCGTTCGCTTATCAGACTGACATCTTGCTCTGCATTCAGCGATACGGCTGAGCGCAGTTCTTCGACCAGCGTATTATCGGAACCGTGGTATGTGATAATAACCTGCCGTTCATCGTGCCGTGAATAAACCTCGTTGTGGAGCGATATTTTCAGTTTCTCAGGAAACATTCCGTTTTCCCTTTTGAACAGGATAAGAAATGTGTTGTCATCGGTCCGGCAGCATATTTCATGCTGAGTGCATACACGTTTTATTGCTGACGCTGTTTCTGCGATTATATCGCTGTGGTGGTTTTCGCCAAACAGGTATTCTCCGCCGTCCGGGAAACTAAGCCTTACCGCCTGAATGCAAAAGTTATGCCCGGCTTCCTCCACAATGCTTTCAAATTCACGAAGATTGTAGAACCCCGTCAGCGAATCATACAGTGCGGATTGCCGCTGGCATTGCGTGAGATAGTGGATATCATTCTTCATTCGCAGAAATTCCAGCGTATCCGCAACAGTCTTGTTCCAGTCGCGGAAGCTGAAATCATAGCTCGCCGGGCGGTTGTATTCCAGCACCGTATACCCGTAAAGCCTTGTCTGAAAGCACACGGGATTCACATAGAAAATCGCAGGGGAATCGTGCTCCGTAATGAACGGCACGGGAGTTTCGCCACTGCTGAACTTTATCGGAGGTTCTGAATAATCGTTACCTATCGCACAGCACAGGAACTCACCACCGTTGAAACGTTCACTGTTCCATGCGCTGTCAAGGCACAGAAACAGCCTGTCAGCGCCGTGCAGCAGGTAGAAAAACTCGCTTACCGCTCCGGTGTATTCCTCAAGAGTACGCGATGTGGTGAGCCTGCCGGAAAACTGTGCCACGGTGCTCATAATGGTGTGATACTGGTCTATCTTTTCCGCGACAAGCTCATCTAAAAGATGCAAACGGCAGACGCCGCAGGAGCAGGTGTTTCCGCTTACGAACCTGTCGGAATTGTCTTGAATAGGACTGCCGCCGAGAATAGCATCCACAGCGTCCCGTCCCATTTTACGGCGATTTCTGCGGTAAGTCGTCAGCAGCGGATAGTGATATATCCTTCCTGCGGTATGGTCGCCGCCGGTCAGGTCGTAGCCCGTTACTGTCAGCTCGCCGGGAATATCCACTCCTGCCTCCGAAAGAACATCACACAGCCCGAACGCCATGAAATCGTTGGTGCATATCACCGCCTGAGGTCGCGGAATTTCACCGCTGAGATACCGCCGGGCAAGTTCCTCACCTGAATCGTTCCAGAAGTTTCCGTAATACACTCTGATATTATCAAAGCTTATTCCGTGCTTTCCGAATGCGCGCTTGCAGCCGTTCAGACGCTTTTGCGAAGCGGCATTGTCCCTGCTTCCCGTCAGTATGTCGATGTCTGTGAAACCGTGAACCGTTATCAGATGTTCCGTCATTTTCTCCATGTCGGTTTCATCGTCGGAATAAACGCTCTTAAATCCATCCAACTCCCCGTCAATAACAATGGCGGGGATTTTTGCAGCTCTTATTTTATCGATTGTATCGTTGATTATTTTTATATCCCGGAATGCCTCGGCTGTGACAATAACGCCGTCAAATAAATCCGGCTCAATCAGGGAGTAAATTATGTTCTCATAATTCAGCAGATTATCGTCCTGCCAGTGGTTGTATATGTTTGAGTAGACCACAACATCGGTGTCTTCCCGGAATGCGGCTTCGAATATTCCATATAGTATATCGCGCTGTTCGGACGCGTCGGCTCTTGCGGTAATGACCGCTATTCTTCTGCGCATAATATCACCCCGTTTACAGTATAGCTTAATTCCGCACTAAAGTCAAGAGCAAAAGTGCATATTATGACTAAAAAGTGGATTAAACGAATATATGCTGTTGAATTTCTGCATTACAATGTGTATAATAAAAAAAAGCAATACTGGGCAAAGATTGTGCGTGTATTGTGCAATATGACGAAAAAAAATGTCAGCAAGACACGTACAAAATCCAATAAATGGTTTTTGCGCGGTGTTGCCAAAAAAACAATGAGGTGATGCTAATGAAAATAAGCGAAAATTGCTACAAGCTGGAAAATACGGCTAATCCAATTTCTCCGAATGTATTCTGCGCCGACCCGACAGGCGTTGAGTACAACGGCAGACTTTATATTTACGGCACTAACGACCATCAGGAATACGAGGCAGTCGGCGATGACGGAAAGAACGGCTATGCTCACATAAAATCCATCGTTATGCTGTCAACTGACGATATGGTGAACTGGGAATACCATGGCTTCATAGACGTCGCAAAAATTGCGCCTTGGATAGTGAATTCATGGGCGCCGTCCGTAACTTCCAGAGTTGAGGCGGATGGAAAAACTCATTTTTACCTTTACTTTTCGAACAGCGGCTGCGGTGTAGGAGTGCTTACGGCGGAACACCCTCTCGGACCGTGGAGCGACCCTCTCGGAAAGCCGCTAATCTATCAGAATATGCCGGGGCTTGAAAACTGTCCTGCGCCCTTTGACCCGGGAGTATGCATCGACGAAAACGGCACAGGCTGGCTTGCGTTCGGCGGAGGTACCCCACCTGACGGTAATACGCTGCACACAAACATACCTAAGATAGTGCGGTTGGGAAAGGATATGCTTTCGTTTGACAGCGATTTTGTTCCGATAGACGCTCCGTATTTCTTCGAGGCAAGCGAGCTGAACTACGAAAACGGAACTTTTATCTACACATACAGCACGGACTGGCAGTCAAGAGAAAACTGGAACAGAACGGACATTCCGGCGCCGGGAACATGCAGCATGGGCTGTATGACGAGCAAAACTCCCCTTGACCCGGAAAGCTGGCAGTTCAAGGGCGGATTCTTCCTAAACGCCGGTGATTCCGGAATGGACTGGTGCAACAATCACACCCACCTTATCGAATATAAGGGAACAAAGTACATTCTTCACCACACACTTCACATTCAGGAGCGCACGAAAACAAAGGGAGGATTCCGCTGTATGTGCGTGGATCTACTGCCTTACACGGATACGGAATTCCCCGTCACAAAGGCAACACGCGAAGGCGTCGCGCAGACTCAGCCGCTCGACCCGTATAAAGCTCACAGCGGTGCGGAGATGTTCACCTGCGCAGATATGTGGTACGAACAGATATCCACCGGCAAAATGGCTGTGAAGTCGCTGGCAGAGGGTGCATGGACTTACATAAAGGGCGTGGATTTCGGCAATGGCACAGAAAAGCTGCTCGTTACCGCAAAGGGCACGGGCGTTATCGAGATTCGTCTTGATGACAGGAATGCCGAACCATTGGGAGTGATCAAACTCGCAAATGATGGATTTGATAAAATTCCTGTGGTTCTTCCCACAAAAATAACAGGAATTCACAATGTATATTTTGCATTTTCAGGCAAGGACATCTGCCTTGAAAGATGGCAGGCTGAATGAAAGGAGTAACTATGAACAAGAAGATAACGGCTTTGATTTGTACAGCTGCTATGCTGCTTGTTTCAGGCTGTTCCGAGCAGAACGGCTCGAATGATTCACCTGTGCAGACAGAAAGCTCTGCCGACAGCGTAGACAGTGTGAGCAAAGCGGAAACAAGCGACAAACCTGACAACGAAACAATAATCGACAGCCTTAATAACGGAATAATAATCGACGAGGTAAGCGGAAATGTCTACAAAAACGAGCGTAACGCCAATCCCATTTCGCCGAGTATATTCTGCGCAGACCCCACCGCGGTGGAATATGACGGAAGGCTTTACGTTTACGGCACGAACGACCAACAGCAGTCGGAAGAGGGAACAAAGAACGACTACGCCCATATCAAATCGCTTGTGGTATTTTCCACCGATGATATGGTAAACTGGATATATCACGGCAGGATAGAAGTCGACAAAATAGCGCCGTGGATAACAAATTCATGGGCACCGTCAATTGCTTCCCGCGTTGAGGAAGACGGTCTTACGCACTTCTATCTGTACTTCTCCAACGCCGGCGGCGGTGTGGGAGTTATTACCTCCACCGACCCGGTAGGTCCGTGGACTGACCCTCTCGGCGAACCGCTGGTTTATCAGAATATGCCGGGGCTTGAGAATTGCCCTGCGCCGTTCGATCCGGGCGTATGCATTGATGAAAACGGCACAGGCTGGCTTACTTTTGGCGGCGGAAATGCTGCAGACGGCGGTGTTGTACATACCAATGTCCCTAAGGTAGCACGTCTGGGTGCGGATATGCTTTCGTTTGACAGCGAGTTCGTTTCTATTGACGCCCCGTATTTCTTGGAGGCAAGCGAGCTGAATTACATCGACGGCACCTATTATTACACCTACTGCAACGACTGGCAGAACCGCAACAAGTGGGATCGCAAGGACATTCCTGAGCCGCCTACATGCAGTATGGCATACATGACCACAAAAACTCCCCTTGACGCAGACAGTTGGGAATACAAGGGTGCATATTTCTACAATTCCGGTCAGAATGCCAACGGCGAATCCGGAATGCGCTGGGGCAACAATCACACGCATTTCTGCGAGTTTCAGGGAACGAACTACATTGTCCACCACACGCTCCTTCTTGAAGAACTGACAGGCGGCACAGCAGGTTACCGCAGCATTATGGTTGATTATCTCCCGATGAATGCGGCTGACGGAGAGATCCCGATAACTGCCGCAACGCGTCAGGGCGTATCTCAGATAAAGCTTCTTGACCCCTACGCTGAAAACAGCGGCGCAGTTATGTTTACGTCTGCCGATATAGGGTACACAGATGGTAACGACCCTGCCGCAAAGAGCAAGGCAAACGGCTCATGGATCTATGTAAGAGGTGCGGATTTCGGTTATGGTGCTTCCGCTTTCACCGCTGATGTTAAAGGCAAGGGCAGAATCGAGGTTCGCCTTGACAGCATTTCCGGCAAGGCAGTATCTTACATTGAATTTGACAACGCTGATTATGCTAAGGTTCGTTCTACTGAATTCAGTAAGTTTGACGGCAGAAATCACAATATCTATCTGGTATTTTCCGGTGCGGATATTGAACTGAGATCGTGGCAGTTCACAAAGGGCAACGAGGAACTCCGTCCCGAGGAGAACATCTCAGATACCGAGATAAAGTACGAAACTCTTATACTTACCAGTCAGGCTGTAAATCCCGGCCCAAGTCCGTCGGCATATCTCGAAATGACCGGTGACGGTGAGTATTCCGTGAAGTCCACCTCATTTGAAAAAGAGAGCGAGTTGCTTAACTTCGGTTTCATCAACGTTAACCCGGACGCAAAATACAAAGTACTTGTCAAGTCCGTAGGTCTTGAAACGGAAAACGGTATCGTTGAAGTCCCTGTAAACGCAGAGCTTGACCCGACAAGCAGCTCCGCAAATGGACTTGCTAACGGCTGGATGGGCGCTGAGATAGGTTCCGTGGTTTACGGCACCAAGGAATGCGGAATAGTTGCCGCAAAAACCACTGTCGACTGGATAGGCTACCGTTTTGCGCTCATAAAAAACGGTGAGGAAATTCCCTTTACATCAATAACCTACAATCTTGAAATAAGTGGGCTTATCCTTGATTAAGGTGAGAAAATCATAATTTGGGAGGATCTTCAATGAAACGTGTTTCTGCTGTTAAAATCATAGGAAGCATAGGATTGGTTATTTCAATGTTATTAAACGGATGTACCACAAATAGTATTACGGATAACAATGTGTCCGGAAACGACCTTACCGCAACGGAGGTTATCCGGCTCATGGGCAACGGAATAAACCTCGGCAACACGCTGGAGGCATACAATCACAAAAGCTATGTGGAGTTAGGGGTAGACCCCACTTCCTTTGAAACGCTATGGGGACAGCCCGTCACCACAAGGGATATGATAGACGATATGAAAGCTATGGGCTTTGATACTCTCCGCATTCCTGTGGCATGGACCAATGGCATAAATTACGAGAGCGGAGATTACACCATTGACGAGCGGCTCATGAACCGTGTCGATGAGGTAGTCAATTATGCTCTTGACGCTGATATGTATGTTATACTGAATGAACACTGGGACGGAAGCTGGTGGGGAATGTTCGGCTCCGCCGACGAGGCAGTTCGTGAAAAAGGAATGGCACTTTATAAGTCCATGTGGACGCAGATATCCGAGCATTTTTCCGATTATTCCTACAAGCTGATATTTGAATCTGCAAATGAGGAACTTTGTCACAGACTCAACGATAGCGACGTCACCGGAACAGAAGGAGTTCTCAGCGAGGACGAATGCTACGAAACAACGAACAGAATTAACAGCGAATTTGTTAAGCTGGTACGTTCGACCGGCGGCAAAAATGCAGACAGATTCCTGCTTATCGCAGGGTACAACACCGACTTCAGGAAAACATGCGATGACAGATACCAAATGCCGGAGGACACTGCAAAGGACAAGCTTCTGCTTTCAGTACATTATTACACGCCGTGGGACTATTGCAGTGACGGCAATGCAAAACGGTGGGGAACTCCCGGCGATTATGAGGAGCAGAATTCCCTTTTTCAGATGCTGACTAAATTCACAGACCTGGGATACGGTGTGGTTATAGGCGAATATGCCGTTATGGGTGCGGCGGATAAACCCGATAGGGATAAGTTTTACGCCAATCTTCTGGATAACTGCGACCTGTATAATTACTGCCCCGTCCTCTGGGACTGCAGCGATTTTTACAAAAGGGTCCTCAGAAAAACTACCGATGAAAACATAGCAAAGCTGTACAGCGACAGACGCGCTTCGACCGAAGAAGGCAAGGATTATTCCGAGATTCAGTCTGCCGCAAGGGAGAGAATGGACAAGTCAACAAAGGCGGCTGAAGACGAATTTATGGCGGGCGTATCCATTCCGGCTTCTGATGATACCGCAGTGGCATGGATAATGTACCAGAGTCTTGATTCTTCAGTTCAGTACTGTGTCGGCAACAAGTACGACCCGACGGAAAGGACCTTGGGTATCGTTGCAAACAATGCTGAGATAACCGGTGAGGGAACCTACACCGTCAGTCTGGATTTCTCGGATTGCGGTATTCCAAAGGGAGTGCTTTTCTCGGCTCTCGGAATTTACAACGGCGAGAAGTTCTTCCCGGATTATACTATCTCTATTGATGAGGTTAAGGTAAACGGCGAAGTCCGTGAGCTATCCGGCAAGGAATATACCTGTTCCGACGACGGTAACTGCACGAGAGTAAACCTCTATAACCAGTGGGTAACATCTATCCCCGATGACTGCAGATGTGCCGATGGCGACAATTCCGGTCTGTCCGCGACTGTTCTTCCAGTCAAAGACAATGAGATACTTTCGACGCTGGAAATAACATTTACTTATTCAGCGCCATAAATCAGATTAACTGTGATATTCAAAATCAAAACCGACGGATTTCACCAGCACAGTGATCCGTCGGTTTATGTGTAAAGGCATTGGAGGAACCATTATGAATTATACAAAATCAGTTGAAAAATGGGGCGTTTTCGAGTTTTGCTCCGAGGGAACCACCGCTGGCAACCCATTTCTGGAACGCAGTATCACTGCGCTATTTGAAAGCGATTCCGAGCGCAAAACCGTAAATGGTTTTTACGATGGGAACGGAATATACAAAGTTAGATTCATGCCATCGTTTGAGGAAGAATACCATTTTACGGTCTGCGGGAATTTTTCTGACAGTAAATACGAAGGAACTTTTTCTGTCACGCCGCCGTCGGAAAATAATCACGGCTGCGTAAAGGTACATAACAAATATCATTTTCAGTATTCCGACGGTACACCTTATTATCCTGTCGGCACGACCTGTTATGTATGGAATCTGCAAAGCGATGACCTTATCGCACAAACTCTTGAAACTCTGAAAAATTCCCCGTTCAACAAGATACGTTTCTGCGTATTTCCTAAAAGCTACTGCTACAATTCACGTGAGCCTCGCTCCTATCCATACGAGGGTACTCCGGTTGACGGAAGTGCTATCACAGAGGACAATGTGTGGGGCTACACTCCGGATTCCAAGGGCAACAACTGGGATTTTGAGAGGTTTAACCCCAAGCATTTTCAGCATATTGAATACTGTATCACCGAGCTTCAAAAGCTGGGTATTGAGGCAGATATTATCCTCTTTCACCCGTATGACCGCTGGGGCTTCTCAACAATGACACCGGAGCAAAACGAACTTTATCTGAAATACACAGCGGCAAGGTTTTCGGCTTTCAGAAATGTATGGTGGTCATTTGCTAATGAATATGACCTGATAAAAAACAAGAGCATTGAGGACTGGGAACAATATGCGCAGATAATCGTAGAAAGCGACCCGTATGATCACCTGCGATCAATACATAACGGTAATCAGTTTTACGATCATACAAAGTCATGGATAACGCACTGCAGCATTCAGCGTTCTCCGGAGGGAACATCCGAGTGGAGAAAAAGCTATGGCAAACCGATAGTAATTGACGAAATGCTATACGAAGGAAATATTCAGTATGCGTGGGGCAATATTTCGCCGCAAGAGCTTGTTCGGAGGTTCTGGGAAGCACTTTGCCGCGGCGGCTACGGTGGTCATGGCGAAACCTACATAGATGATAAGGCGGTATGGTGGTCTCATGGCGGAGAGCTTAAGGGTGACAGCCCGGAAAGAATAGCTTTTATGCGAAAAATACTTGAGGAAGCTCCGGACGGCGGATTGCGACCCAAAAATATGGAATGGGACGAGCTATGTGTGGTTCCTGAAGATGAAAATCTGGCTGATGAAACCGGTTATCACCTGTTTTATCACGGGATTTCGCGTCCGGGATTCAGATATTATCATATTGACGATAATAATTTATACACTGTCGACATTATAGACACATGGAACATGACGGTTGAGAATGTCGGAAGTTTTAAGGGACGTTTCAGAATTGATTTGCCCACAAGAGAGTATCTTGCGGTTAGAATTAAGAAAGCTGAGAATGGGATAGAATAATGTTCGCCCCGATATGTTTGGTTCTGAAAAAAGAACTGTGTAAATGCGAATAATCCCGAAAAATATAGAGTAACATACGCAATCCTAATGGCAAGCACACAAAACACATCGTCCAGCAAAGGAAAATATCTGCAATACGTCAAAGTATTATCTAACAGACCGCAATGTAACACGGAAAACAAAACTGTACTCTGCGGGTATACTTGCTTAGAGGACGATATTTTCGGTGAAGTGGAGAGTTTGCTATGTATGAGTTATTCAAAGAAGCCGTGCTTGCTTCAGGACTTGATGTTCTAAATCAAACCTTGGATGTTACGAAGGATGACTACTGTCGAATTAAGAATGCCTTTTTGCCGGGGGCAAGTTATGAGCAATTCATTTCAAAAGCAGCAGATGGGCTGCTGCCAGGTGCTGGAATTGATCGTTGCATAACACACTGTGTTCTTAATCACAAATGGGTAAAGCTGTAGCTTGCAGACGGAACATAAATTTAAGCCCACTCGGTGAACTTCAGTATGAAAACGATCTGTACGCCGACAGCATATATCAAAGGCTGATGGACGGGCTTCGAAACAGTGAATGTTAATATGGACATACCACCTAAAAAAGTGGACATATCTACATACCAATCGTTAAAAGGTTTAGCCTGAGAAAATCAAACTGGCTCTGCAGCGACCGTTTTGAGATCGTTGCAGAGCCTTCTTTCGTTAAATTGTATCAATAAATCCCATTAAATAAAGACTTTCGGATAAAGAAAACGGACACCAATCAAGATACGCATTGTATCAAAATTGGTGTCCTGTTATGGTCGAGGTGACAGGACTCGAACCTGCGGCATCCTGCTCCCAAACGGACCTATGAAGGCATTTTCCGCTAAAAATAGCTTTTTCCGCCCCTTTCCGCCTGGAAAACCGCGCTCTTTAGCACTCTTGTATCCACTGTTTCCGAGTGCTCCGAAACGGTAGGTGGTCTGTTATGTGGTCAACAGCAATTTCCGCAGAATAATACGCAATACACGCCTCTCGTTATCACTCGAGAGGCAATTGCTTTTTATACGGTTATTATAACTCTGAACAACCCCTGATTCAAGTCAAAATTTGCACCGCAGTAGACAAAGAAAAAAGCGATTGTGGATATTTTAACTGGAATACATACGCACCATATATCTAGTGTTCCATATTGGATAAACTCACATAAAAATGCTTTCATCTTAGGCTTAAATAAAAATCCCTTTTTTTCATTATAAATCGGCAAAAATCATTGAAAAATTCTTGGAGATATGCTATACTAAAATAGTATTAGTATATATATTCGAAAGAGAGGGTTACACCATGAATTCTAATGTCGAACGATGGTATTCAATGGAAGAAATATGCGAGCATTTGGGCGTTAGTCGAGATACTGTTCTCGTTTGGATAAAAAAACGTGAAATGCCTGCCTCAAAGATGGGTCGTCTTTGGAAGTTTAAGGTTAGTGAAGTTGATGAATGGACGAAATCAGGAAAAGCTGCCGAAAAATAATTTTTTACGGACATCTATATTGTTATGATTTTGACAGACGGAGGTGATTATTTGTGTGGTGTAAGAATTGTAACCGTGAAACCGATGAAGAAGTATGCAGCGTTTGCGGAATAAAGACCGAAGAAGATATTCCTTATGAACTGCATTGGTGTGACGAATGCAAGGTTCCGCTTATCAAAGCAGTAAACGGCGCAGACCGTGATACTTGTCCTCTTTGTGGTGGTAATACATCGTATCTAGTTGCAGACTTAAGACCTGTATTCCCGGAAGAGCGTTTGCTTTTAGAAATTCTCTCGGACAAGCCACTTGCCTATATCAATAAAAGCGTATGGGCGTCAAATAATCGCTATTATATAGATGGAAAACCTATAGTTGTAACTGCTGCGTGG
>OJPE01000795.1_pt1 | contig 12449 bp, 7 predicted proteins | sample 1598351 | NCBI WGS metagenome assembly OJPE01 (sample SAMN03922475, study PRJEB24848) | human gut metagenome | isolation source: stool sample | host: Homo sapiens | place: Germany | collected 2010-11 | reverse complement strand
ATAAGAGACAGCTATTGCGCGGCGCCGATTCACCACCGCGGCCTGCCCGCATTGCAGCGGCGACGTCCGAACGGCGATTCGCTGGTTTCGCTTGGCATGGCGATTGTTTACGCGTACAGCCTGCTGCTGTGCGTGGTGTCGTGGATTTTCCCGGCCGGCTCGCGCGATCCGTATTTCGCGTTCGTCGGCGTGGTCGCGACGCTTTCGCTGGCTGGCACGCTTGTCCGGCAACACGCGATGACCGCGCAGCAGACGGCAGAAACAGAAAAGGCGCAATCGGCACAGTCAACAGAATCAACAGAATCGGCGCGATCTCAAGCGAAATCCCCTGAGCCAACGCAAGAAAAAAGCGCGGAAGAATTGCTCTTCCGCGCTGTGGTAGGTCATGCGATCCGCGCACGTGTGCTGCAGATCACCACGTCGGTGACGATCGTGGTCGCGGTGTGGACGTGCGCGTTGTGGCTGGCGTTCGGCGTGCAACCGAAGCTGGCGATCGCCATACTGCTCGGTTCGACCGTGCTGTCGGTCGCAGGCCTGGTATTGCAGGCTTACGACCGACAGGTAACCAATCGATAATCGTCACTCAGCCGGGTTCGGGACGTCGGCGGAATCGTCCGTCTTCTCCTCGCCCATATCCTCCAGCTGGTCCGCGGCCCACGCGGACAGCTCCAGGTGGTCGCCGCCGGTCTGGTCCACCAGCACGGTGTCGCCGTCGTGCACTTCGCCGGCCAGCAGCATGCGGGCAAGCTGGTCGCCGACTTCGGTCTGCACCAGGCGACGCAGCGGACGTGCGCCGTACGCCGGATCGTAACCGGTGTTGGCAAGCCATTCGCGCGCCGAATCGGTCACGTCAAGCGTGATGCGGCGGTCGGTCAGACGTGCGGACACCTGCGCGACCTGAATGTCCACGATGCCGCCGAGCTCCTCGCGGGTCAGCGGGTGGAACATGACCAGTTCGTCCAGACGGTTGATGAATTCCGGCTTGAACTGCATGTGCACGGCGTCCATCACGGCCTTCTTCTTGGCGTCCGCGTCCATGTCGGGATTGACGAGGAACTGCGAGCCCAGGTTGGAGGTCATGATCAGAATCGTGTTCTTGAAGTCCACGGTCCTGCCCTGGCCGTCGGTCAGGCGACCGTCGTCAAGCACCTGCAGCAGCACGTCGAAGACTTCCGGATTGGCCTTCTCCACCTCGTCGAACAGCACCACCGAATACGGACGGCGACGCACGGCTTCGGTAAGCTGGCCACCCTCTTCGTAGCCGATGTAGCCCGGCGCGGCGCCGATCAGGCGGGACACGGAGGCCTTCTCCATGTATTCGCTCATGTCGATGCGCACCATGGCCTTCTCGTCATCGAATAGGAAGTCGGCGAGCGCCTTGGCCAGTTCGGTCTTGCCCACGCCGGTGGGGCCGAGGAACAGGAACGATCCGGTCGGACGGTTCGGGTCGGAGATGCCGGCACGCGAGCGACGCACGGCGTCGGAAACCGCTTGGATGGCTTCCTTCTGGCCGATCACGCGCTTGCCGAGGTACTCCTCCATGTGCAGGAGCTTCTCGTTTTCGCCCTGCATAAGACGGCCCACGGGGATGCCGGTCCAGTCGGAGACGATTTCGGCGATGGAGTCGGCGTCGACGCGGTCGGGGACCATCGGCACGTCGGCGTTGGCATTGTCGGCTCCGCCCGATTCCGCCTCGTTCTTCTCGGCTTGGGCGATTTCCTTCTGGATGGCCGGGATTTCGCCGTAGTTGATGGCTGACGATTTCGCCAGGTCGCCTTCGCGCTCGTACTTTTCGGCTTGCGTACGCAGCTCGTCGAGCTTCTTGCGCAGGTCGCCGATACGGTTGTGGCCGTTCTTTTCGGCGTCCCAACGCGCTTTCAGCCCGTTGAGCTTTTCGCTTTTGTCGGCGATTTCCTGGTTCAAATCGGCGAGACGGTCCTTGGCGCTGTCGTCCAGTTCCGCTTCGGCCTTTTCCGCGGCCTTGTCGTTCTTCGGATTGCCCAGCAGGTACGACTTCTCCATCTTGAGACGGTCCACCTGGCGGCGCAGTTCGTCGATTTCCTCAGGCGAGGAGTCGAGTTCCATGCGCAGGTGCGCTGCGGCCTCGTCCACCAGATCGATGGCCTTGTCCGGCAGCTGGCGTCCGGAAATGTAGCGGTTCGACAGGGTTGCCGCCGCGACCAGCGCGTCGTCGCCGATGGTCACCTTGTGGTGGGCCTCATACTTCGGCGCGATGCCGCGCAGGATGGCGACGGTGTCCTCCACGCTCGGCTCGCCGACGAACACCTGCTGGAAACGACGTTCGAGCGCCGGATCCTTTTCGATGTTCTCACGGTATTCGTCCAGTGTGGTGGCGCCGATCAGGCGCAGTTCGCCACGGGCCAGCATGGGCTTGAGCATATTGCCCGCGTCCATGGAGCCTTCGGCCGCGCCCGCGCCGACGATGGTGTGGATCTCGTCGATGAAGGTGATGATCTGCCCGTCGGCCTTCTTGATCTCCTCAAGCACGCTCTTCAGACGTTCCTCGAATTCGCCACGGTACTTGGAACCAGCCACCATGGAGCCCAGGTCAAGCGAGATAAGCTTCTTGTTCTGCAGGGTGGTCGGCACGTCGCCGGCGACGATGCGCTGCGCCAGGCCTTCGACGACGGCGGTTTTGCCGACGCCAGGCTCGCCGATCAGCACAGGATTGTTCTTGGTACGGCGGGACAGGATCTGGATGACGCGGCGGATTTCCTGGTCGCGGCCGATCACCGGGTCGAGCTTGCCTTCCTTCGCGGCGGCCGTCAAATCGGTGGAGTACTTCTCCAAAGCCTTGTACGAGCCTTCCGCGTCGGCGCTGGTCACCTTGCGGTCGCTGCCGCGCGCGGCGGTCAGGGCGTTACGCAGCTTATCCGCGGTAAGACCGTTCTTTTCCAAGATGTCCGCGCTTTGATTAGGTTTCGCGGCCGCGATTGCGACCAGCATGAGGTCGACGGTGACGTACTCGTCTCCCCTCCGTTGCATTTCTTTTTCGGCTTGCGATAGCACCGCCGACAGCTGCCTGCTGACGTCCGGCTGCGTTGTGGTCGATCCGCTGGCGCTCGGCAGCGATTGCATCGCCTGATGCACTTCGGCGCTCACGTTTTGCGCGTTGCCGCCTGCCGCTTCGATGAGCGCGCGGGCCATGCTGTTTTCCTGACGCAGCATCGCGTCCAGCAGGTGCAGGGTGTCTACCTGCGGATTGCCCAGCGCCGCCGCGTTCTGAACGGCGTCCGAAAGCGCTTCCTGCGCCATCTGCGTGAACTTCTGTTCCATATCATCCTCCATGGTTCGCGCCCGGCCGCCCGGCCTTCGCTACCGGACCGGCGTTCGGACGCATATGTCGTTGTCTGATATGCTCAACCGACTTCATCGCCATTATATTCCCAAAACTTGAGTCCCACACACTCAACTTTTTGCGTTTCTCAAAACCGTCTTTCGACACAGGACGGCAGTCACCGACAATCACCAGCGCTCACCGGCAATCGCAATACATACGAAAAAGGCGGGCAGCAACGTAACGAAATCACGAAACGTTGCAAACCCGCCTAATCCAAAGTCCGCCAGCAAGCCGAAAATCAGCCGCGCACCACCACGTTGCGCAGATCGCCGATGCCCTCGACGTGCACGATCGCCTCGTCACCCGGATCCAGATGACCCGACGCGTTCGGCGTACCCGTCATAATCACATCGCCCGGCAGCAGCGTGGTGAAACTCGTAATCGCCGCGATCTGCTCAGGAATGCCGTGAATCAGATTCGCCGTGGTACCCGACGCCATCGGCACATCCTCACCGTTGAGCGTGAAGGAAATCTTCGCATCCTTCCAATCCACATCGTCACGCGTCACAATCCACGGACCCAACGGGCACGCCGTATCAAAACCCTTCGCACGCGTCCACGTCGGATCAAGACCCTGCAGATCACGCAACGTCACATCATTCACGCACGTGAAACCCAGCACATAATCCATGGCCTGCTCCACCGGCACATTCTTGGCGATACGACCCATCACCACAGCCAACTCCGGCTCGAAATTCATATCATTCGAACACAGCGGAATCACAATCGGATCATCCGGACCAATCACCGACGTGCTCGGCTTGGTGAAAATCACCATATCCTCCGGCGCATGCTTGATATCGGAATGACCGGCCTCATGCATGAACTGCGCATGCGCCTCATAATTCTTCGCCAAACCGTACACCTTCGACGGAATCACCGGAGCCAGCAGACGAATGCCGTCACCATCCACCGGATAGCGCTCGCCGGTCGGCTCGACGGCCTGGCCGGACAGCGGATAGCCGTTCAAGGCCACGAGATAGTCCTTGCCGTCGTTCTTGTCGGTCTGAACGAAGGCGTACTGCGGTACATCATTATGCGTAAAACGTGCGATTCTCATACCCGCAAGTCTACCCGCTCGCCACGCCCGCCGTTCTCGACATGCGTCGCTTTGCGGACGATGCCGATTGCTCGCATTTTTTACGATTTTTGCGATTATTTGCGATGCAGTTCCGCCCGCAACGCCGCCACCTCGCGTTCCAGCTCGTCGATGCGGCGCACCTGCTGGGCGATGAGCAGGTCGCGCACGTCACCTCCCGACAGAATCGGGACTTCGGCTGCGTTGCGCGGCGCGGGCAGCGTCGCATTGCTTTGCGTTTCCGTCGTTTGCGTTGGCTGCACCGGCTGCGATACCGCAGATCGAGCAACCTCCGCAGATTCCGCCGACGGCGCCACATCCGCCGACGCCGATGGCACCACTCCACCATTCCCATCAACCGATACCAGCCGATCCGTGCCCATACGGCAGGCAATCTTGCGCCAGCGCGCGAAACAACGTTCGATGCGCTTATAGCCGATCAGCGATGGGTCGAGTCCGGCTTCGCGGAACAGTTCGACCGGCGATTCGCCCGCATGGTACCGGCGCATGCAGTTGTGTTTGAACGATTCCGTGTAGGTGATGCGTCGCGACGTCGCTTCGGCCACCACCGGCAGCGAGCGCAGATATTCGACTTCTTCCGGACTGAACGCTCCCCCACCGTTGCACATGATGTTCCCTTTCGGCTTGGCGTGCGGCGGCTCCCTTCCACCGCACGGCAGTCGAATGGCCTCCGTCATGCCATTCCCCTGTTCGGCTTGCGATTCGGTTTGCGATGCGCGCTTGCGATACGTGTTTGCGATACGTGTTTGCGATGCAAGGCCGCAATCCGATTCGTTGTTCGCTTCGTGTTCCATCATACCGGTACGAATGGCGTTTTTCCAACCATTTCAGGCGGTACTAAACCCTAAATCGCCCGTATTCGTCACAACAAAAGCGGGTGAACCGTTGATCGCTCAACGACTCACCCGCCCGAACAAGCCCCGTTGCCTGTCTGCTGGCCCGCTCAGACCACCATCGGCGTATCGGATTCGCGGAAGCGCAGCACGAGCGCCAGTCCGGCTCCGGCCATTACCAGGGCCGCGATGGTGAACAACGCGGTGCCCATTGCGCCGGTCAGCGGCAGCTGGGTGACGTTCTTCACGTTCTTGACCTGGATTGCCTTGTCAACATTGCTCGCCAAACCAAGGTTGTTGGTACCGATCAGTTCGACGGACGAAGTTCCGTCTTCCTGGCTAACAGTCAGTTTGACGGTGAAGGTCGGTACGAAGTTCTTCGCATAGCCGTCCACGAAGCCGGTTTCCTTCAGGGTGTATTCACCGGACTTCAGGCCCTTGATGAACACATTGCCGGTGGTGGAGACAACATTCGCGGAGGAGCCGTTCTCATCCGCCTCGGCCAAGCGGTATTCGCCGTCCGAAAGCTTGACGAATTTGAGCGGGGTTCCTTCGGCCTTGCTGCCCTCGAACACGTTGAACGTCGCTCCGGCAAGACCGTTGGCATCGTCACCGACACCATACTTGTGGAAGGCGAATTCGCCGGTGTAGGCTTCGAATACGACCGGCGGGGTCCAGTTCTCGTTGTCACGGGAGACTTCCGCGGTGTTGGACACCTGGTTGCCCGCAGAGATGATGTCCTTGTTGACCACGGCGGTGTAGGTGATGACCAGCTGGCCGCTCTTGCCGGCCAGATCGAACTTCAGCACAGTAGTGGTCTTACCACTGTCATTATCGACAGTTGGCTCGGTCACGTAGGTAAACGACATGTCCTTGTCGCCGATTTTCGCGGCGAAGTCCTTGTCGACCGTCAGACCCTTGGATGCGACGTCCTTCACATAGTACGGATAGGTGTCGTAGCCTGCTGCCGCGTCCGGAATATCCAGTGTGATGGTGTAGGTGATGGTCTGCCCGATGCCCACACCATCCTCGGTGGTGATCGAGTCGGCCGTCTTGCCCGGCTGGTCCGGATCGTTCTCGTTCTTAGCCACGAACGCGCCGACCGCGTTGATCATGCCCTGGCCGGTGACCGCGTCGCCCTTCACTTTGAACGTGGCGGATAGACCGTTGAGCGTGGTGGCGACGATGGCGTTGACACCCAGTTCGCCGTCCTTGTCAGTGTCGGTAACGAGGTACCAGCCTTCATCAAGCGAGCCGATGGTCGCAGCCCCGCCATTACCGGCAACGGTTCCGTCAGCCGTAACGCCGGTGCCGGCCTTCATCGCTTTCGCAAACTCGCGGAACCAAGCTGCATCATTGTCGCCGGTTTTGGTGGCTGCGAATGCAGCGGGATTGCTGTCGTATTCGCTCGGCATGGTACCGGCCGGATCCATCGCGTTATTGGCTTCGACCACCGCTTCGGTCACTGCTTGAACCCAGTCAGCATCCGTATCGACCTGCACCGCGTCACCGTCCACCGTCAATGACGCGAACTTGTACGCGGAATAGGTGTGCCCTTCCTGCGAGTGCCGCACTTCGATCGACGCATTACCGGCCGCATACGCTCCGGCCGTGCCGAACGCCATACCGCCCAGCAACGTTGCCGCCGCGGCGATTACTGCACAAAGCCTTCTCGTCTTCATGATGAGAGACCTCTCTTCCTTGGTTTGGTCGGCCTTGTTACCGCAGCCGATTGGTTGGTTTTATGGGAAGTTTCGTATATTGTGTTGTTCTTTAGTTGTGATTGAAAAATTGCGATTGCCGGATTGCGATCAGAGAATTGCGATTGCCGTCCGGCAGTTCCGTCACGGCCGTCCGCGCCCGATCAAAGCCAGTCCGACGATGCCCGCAAGCAGCAGCACCAGTGCCGTGACGCCGGCCACGACCAGCCAGGTCCGTCCTTCCGATGCGCCGGATAGCGGCAGCGCGGCCACCGTCTCTTTCACGTTGGTGAACGAGGCTTCGTAGGTGGCGGTCTGTCCCTTGTCGAACGCGCTCCACATGTCGGCTCTGGTGATGCTGATCGGCACTGAGGTGACGTTGCCTTTCGCGTGATAGCCGGCGATGTTGCCTTCCGTGACGGTGTAGTCGCCTGCCATCACGCCACGGAATGTGTACTGCCATTCGCCGGTAGGCAGCTCGTCATCTTCGGAAAGGTCTTTGCCCAGCTTCGATGCGCCGCCCTGCATGAAATCGATGCGCAATGTGGCTCCGCTCGCCGGCATTCCGCCTTCCCAATGTTTCGTCACGACCACGTTGGCGGACGGCACCTGCAATACGGGATGCTGGTAGGCCGCGCAGGCGGACTGCTTGTCGAAGGTGTAACAGACCTGCGCCGACGCGTTCGATCGGAAGCCCGGCTTTCCTGCGGAGGTCGTGCCGGTGCCCGCGTCGCCGGTCGCGTCGTAGCTGATGCCGCCGTCGACCATATTGACCCGCGCGTAGGCGCTGTCGGTTGGCACTATGCCGTACGAGAGCGTGTAGGTCGCGTTGTGCAGCAGCTTGTAATCGCCGGCGAATTCGACGCGGATCTTGCCGTTGCCGGCGTCGCTGTACCACAATGTGTAATCACGTTCCAGCACTGGAGGCGTAGCCCCCGAAGGCAGATTCGTCACGTTGAGCGTCACGCCGCCGGTCACCCGGTAGTAGGTCGTTCCGCCGAAGTTCCGCATGCTGGCCATGTTCCAGACAACGCCATCGACCTGCGCGTATTCGGACAGCTCGTCGACGATCGAGACGCCGCTGTAGGCGCTTCCCGTGGTGATCTCCTTCTGGATGTCGTCGAAGATCTTCGTCAGGTCGTCAGCGCTGTTGGTGGCCTTGTAGTAGCCGAGGTTGCCGCCCGTACCCCAATTGGCTTTGTCGTACGCGGTGGCGTTCGGATAGTTGCTGGACACGGCGTGCATGAACTGGTTGGCTTGGTCGTTCTCCCTGTTACCGAACGATTGCTGCTCCGGATTGGCGCCTTCGAAGATGCCGATGCTGTAGATGAGCGTGCCGGCCGATTTCATGGCGCGCGCGGTTGTCACGGCGTCATTGACGACTCTCGTGCTAAAAGTGTTTTGCGTGGTCGGCACACCGTCCGCGAAGAAAATGACGATTTTCTTCGCGCCTGGCCTTGCCTGCAGCAATGCCGTCTGCGCGGCGGCCATGCCTTTGTCCGCAGGGGTCGCGCCATTGGCGGACAGCCCGCTCACCGATGATTTCAGAGCGGCGGTATCGCTGGTCAGGGAACTCACCACGCCGGATGTCTGCCCGAATTGAGCGATGGCGATTCGCACTTTGCTGTTTTCGTCCTGGATGGTGTCGTTGGTGGTCTCGGTGGCGTCGATGAAGCTGGTCGCCGCTTCTTTCAGCGCCGTCAACCGCTTCGGATTCGATTTGTTGCATCTTCTTTGGCTTCCGTCCATGCAGTAGTTCATCGATCCGGACGTGTCCAGTACGAGCACCACTTCGATTTTCTCCGTGGTCTCATGGCTTTCGCGGGTATCCTTGCCCACCACGTTGAGGTTCAGCGTGTATTTGCCGCCGTTGTTGTATGTGATGCTTTTCGTGTGGTCCGGCTGCGGCACGGCGACGTTACGCGCGGCACGCATCACGGTTTTGCGATTGAAGGTGAAGCGATCGCGCATGATGTGTTCGTCGGCGTCGGCATCGTCTTTGGCAGCATCATTCTTGTCGTTATCGTTGCCGTTTTGAGCCGACGCGGCATCCTTGTCGGCGTCATTCTTACCGTTCTTGTCGGCATCGTCGGCATCTTCAGCAGCGTTGCCATCGTTGTCAGCATCGTCCGCATCGCCGGTTTTGCCGTCATCGGCTGTCGCGCCCGCATCGCCATTCGCCACAGCATCCGTGCGATTTTCGCCGGCATGGTCGTTTCGATCGCCGTCTTGAGCCGGTGCAGCACCATTTGCAGGTACGTCAGCGTTCTCAGCCGTCGGCTGCCTAACCGCCTGCCGTTCCTGCTCCTTCTGCTCATTCGGCTGTTCCGTCTTATCGCACGGCTGCCGCTGTTCCGGCATCGTCTCCGACGGTTGTTCCGGCTGCGATTGCGACTGCAGTTGCGATTGCGCTTGTTCGTTCGATGGCTGCTGCGATTCGCCGTCGTCCGTAAGGCATTGTGCGTCGTCATCGTCCGTTGCGGACTGTCCGGCAACATCTTGCCCGGCAATGTCGGCAACGTCCGATCCGACTGCGTTTTCAGCATCGGATTGTTGTGTCGATTCCGGCTGGCTCGCTGCGGATTCGGCGGCCACGTTGCCGCCATCCGTCACCGTTTCGTCGGCGAACGCGGTCGCGCCGGCTCCCGTGGTGCCGGCCAGCACCGCAATCGTGACAAGCAATGCGGTGAATTTTCCCATCCGCGCGCCACACCGGCTTATGAAGCCGGCAAGCGGGTCCTTCATCCACTTCATGACATGTCCATCTCTCATGGCGCTGCGGCGAATTGCCTATGCGCCTCCATGCCTTGAACCTTATGGATGAACGTTTTGAAACCCGTCCCCTCCATTGATGGGTTCGGGGAACGTACGGACCCGCGAAAATCGCGGCCTTCCCCCTTATCCTTTACGCGGCCAGGCGGAAGCGTGCCGCATGATTCGGTGTCGGGGCCGCATCGACCGCACGACCATGCAGCACAACAGCATGCCGCCCATCGTGCAAACGATGGTCATGGCGAGCGCGCCCAGTTCGGTCGCACGTTCGTCGCGCACGTCGGCCGGATCTGGCGCGGGCAGCGGTATTGCGACGCGATGCCCGGAGACTAGCAGCCGATGCGTGTTGATGCCGTATGGCGTGCAGGTCATCAACGTCAGCCGGTCTTCGCCGGGCACGATTTTCAACCGTGAGACGTCGTCCGGTTCGATCACGCTGATTCGGTCCACTTCGTATCCCAGCGTCTCGTCCATCACTTTGATGTACATGAAATCGCCGTCGTGCAGTTCGTCGAGCCGTGTGAACATCAACGATTTGACCAGGCCGCGATGCCCGGTGACCACCGTATGCGAGCCAGTGCCGCCGACCGGCAGGCTGGTGCCGTACAGATGCCCTGCGCCGACGGCGAGCACCGGTTCGGACGTACCATGCCGAATCGGCAGTTCCACGCCGATTTTGGGCACCAATACCGTGCCCATGATGCCTGCGCCGGAATCCAGCAGGCCCTGATAGTTCGCGTCCGTGTCCGCCGCGGAAAGCCCGGAACCGCCGGAAGGCGCCGAATCGTCGGCGACATCAGCATCTCCGGCAGTGCCAGCCGGTCTGGTAGTGAACGGATCGGCCGCCTCGCCCAATACCGGCTGTCCTTCCACGGCAAGCCGCCGATTGTATGCGCGCGCCCGTTCCAACTCCTCCATCGCCATCGGATACGGCCATCCGGCAACCGTGCGAGCCGCCGAATCGGATGTCTCGGCCAAGCGCCGCGCGGAATGCGCCTGCATGGCGAACGGCAACGACGCGACCACCACCGCGCCCACGATCAGCAGCACGGACACGCACCGCACCAATATGAAACGAATCCGCCGCAGCCTGCGCGCGCGAACCACATCGGCAATGTCAATCGCCTCGTAAAACGACGGCGTTCCAGCGAACGTTCCAGCGAACGTTCCAGCAGACGTTCCAGCGAACGCAACAGTTCCGGCATGACCACTGTCGGCAGCTGCATCGGCATCAGATCCGACTCCGGCGCCATTGCCGATGCCATCGTTATCATCACCGGCATCATAGGAATCAGCCGAGGCGCCCGCCACGGCACCGAACAGCCGCATGGGCGAACGCAGCACCGTATGCGCATGCACGTAGGAATCCGTCCTGCGGGCGAGCAGACGGACGGGTTTACTCATCAATCGAGAGGCAGACCAAAACATGGGTTTCTCCTTCGAACACACCCATGTTCACACCCGCCATACGAAAGCCCTTGCCCCCTATAGGAGGGCTTACCCCTAGAAAGACAACGGTTTCAGGCACGAAACCGGCAATTTTGGCACCAAACCGCGCAGCACCCCACCTACCGGCGGAACGCAGCTCAGACAAGCCGTTTTTCAGAGGAATGTAAGCCGGACGAATGTAAGCCAGACAAATGCAATCCAGGCGGACGAGCCCCGCAAATCCTTAAAAAACAGAAAAAGTCAAAGAAAGCGCTCAGATGAACGCACGCTCACCGAAAATCGCAGTGCCGACGCGCACGATGGTGGAACCTTCGGCGATGGCCAGTTCCATGTCGCCGGTCATGCCCATCGACAGTTCCCGGCAACGGTCCGTGCCCGGTTCGCCGGATGCGAGGATGAGGTCGCGGGTCTTGCGCAGGTGCGAGAAACCGCGGCGAATCACCGTTTCGTCGTGCACATGCGCGCCGATCGTCATCAGTCCCTGCAATTCGATGCCGTCCAACGTGCCGATTTTCTGCGCGATGCGGATGACGTGCGCCGGATCGCAACCGGATTTCGATTCCTCGCCGGATTCGTTGACTTCCAGCAACACGCCGACAGTAATACCGCGAGCCACGGCTCTACGTGAAATTTTTTCTGCCAAATCGATTGAATCGACCGATTCGATGGTGTCGACCACCGGCAGCACTTTGCCGATTTTGTTGCTTTGCAGCTGGCCGATCAGGTGGAATGGAATATGCTCCGCCGCAGCATCCGGCGCGGCGCCTGCGACGCCCAGCGAAAACCCGCGTTCCGCGCATCGCCGTGCCAGCCCTTCGGCCTTCGCCGTCACTTCCTGCGGACGGTTCTCGCCGATCATGCGCACGCCGGCATCAATCGCAGCCATGATTTCGCCGATGTCGCGCGTCTTCGTGGCGGCCAGCAGGCGCACGGAGCCGGCTTCGCGTCCGGCTTGTTCCTCAGCTGCCGCGATGCGGTCGAGCACACGATGCACGCCGTCCGTGATCTCACGTGCGCGCGCATCGTCGATCACCTCGTTGGCGAGGTTCTTGTGATCCATGTATGCAGTCATCGTCCACCTCTCGCAAATTCATTCGACCGCCGGTCCGCGGCCGGCACCACCGTTTCCGGCATGTCGGCTGATATTTCGATACCAGTGTTACCAGAAAACCGCCGACAACGTATAAAGAAGCCCGCGCGATGACCTGAAGTGAAGCGATAAAGCGGTCATAAAT
>OJPE01000751.1_pt1 | contig 12868 bp, 11 predicted proteins | sample 1598351 | NCBI WGS metagenome assembly OJPE01 (sample SAMN03922475, study PRJEB24848) | human gut metagenome | isolation source: stool sample | host: Homo sapiens | place: Germany | collected 2010-11 | reverse complement strand
GCATCTGCCGCACCTCGCTCGCCGTATCGGCACTTAGAATTATGCGGTATTGCCTTTATTATAATGGCTGTTCAACCGCAGGGCAGTGTCTCGCCTTCCAGCACCGCCTGCACCAGGGTATCGCCGTGATAGGTTAGCTCCAGATGGAAAAACGGTGCCCCCTCCGCCAACAGCCGAAGGAAAATTTTGTCCCCCTGCCAGATCGGCAGGTTCTCTACTTCGGGTTTGGGCACCCATTCCAGTGTGCCCTCGTTACAGTCGGTCAGCGTACCGGTAAAATCGGTGCAGGTGTACAGGTGCATCCGCTCGGCGGGCCATGGCTCGCAAGTAAAATCCACAATGCCGCGGTAGGCGGGGGATTGCATCGTCAAGCCGGTTTCCTCCCACACTTCGCGCAGGGCACAGGCTTCGGCAGTTTCGCCGGGGTCAAGCTTGCCGCCCACACCGATCCATTTATCGTGGTTGACGTCGTTCTTCTTTTTAATGCGGTGCAGCATCAGATAGCAGCCGTTTTGTTCCAGGTAGCACAGAGTGGTTTGCAGCAGTTCAGCCATAGCGGAGCCTCGTTCCCTGTGTGCGGGGCACACAAAATATATTGGTATCAGTATACCACCCGGATCGTACAGGCGGCAAGGCTGCAGAGAATGTGCGGGCGGCTATTTGGCGGGCAGGAAACCAATATCCTGAAATTTACGCGGCGCTCCGTTATAATATCTCCAAAGTGGAGATGGCTTTGAGGGGAACCGCAAAAAGGTGTTTGAAGCAGGCGTGAACGCCCACATTGCCAAGCCGTTCAGCGTGATGCCCTGTTGGCAGGGCTGGATAAAGCACTGACAAAAAACAGGCACGAACCATACATAAACCGCCGCACTTTCCATATAATAGGTATATTGTACAGAATATGGAAGGGCAGGAGGGTACCCCAATGAAAGCAACAGGAATCGTGCGCAGGATTGATGAGCTGGGGCGGGTGGTCATTCCCAAAGAGATCAGGCGAACCCAGCGCATCCGCCAGGGCGATGCACTGGAAATTTTTACCGCTGCCGATGGGCAGGTGGTGTTCAAAAAATATTCCCCACTGGTGGAGCTGGGCGAACTGGCCGGGGTGTATGCCGAGGTGCTGGCCAAAAACCTGGGCCGCCCTGTGCTGGTGTGTGACAGGGAAAGCATTGTGGCCGCCACCGGCACGGGCAAAGGGCAGCTGCTGGGGCGGCAGATCAGCGATGCCGCCGCCCGGCTGCTGGCTATGCGCGGCCCTTACACCGCGCCGGAAACCGCTGCCCGCCGCATTACGGCCTTTGACAAAGGGGAAACGGTGCTGCTGTGCGTCTGCCCCATTGTGGTGCAGGGGGATGTGGAAGGCGGTGTGTTGCTGACTGGCCGCCCGCAGGATGCAGCCCCTGATACCGAAACCGCCCGCGCAGTAAACATTGCCGCGGCATTTTTAGCAAAGTGGATGGAAGAATGAACCGTTGGCCGGCATCACCCTGCTGTCTGGCGGGCAGCAAAACAAGATAAAATAACAGAAAAACGCCGCGGCGGAGGGCAAAAACCACCCTTTGCCGCGGCGTTTGTGTCAAATCTGTTAAAGTTTGAAACTTTTTATGAAAAGGGCTTGACAGAACAAAGAGTTGGGATATAATAAATTTAGCACTCAGGAAGAGAGAGTGCTAAACAAGAAAAAGCAAACAAGGAGATGAGGGCAGCATGACGATGGATGCACGCAAGCAGCGCATTCTGGAAGCGATTGTTGCCATTTATTCTACCGGCGGCGAGCCGGTCGGCTCCGGTTTGCTGGCCAGCCACTTTGACATGGCACTTTCCAGCGCAACGCTCCGCAACGAGATGGCCGCGCTGACAAAGCTTGGCCTGCTGGAGCAGCCGCACACCAGCGCAGGCCGCGTGCCCAGCCCCAAGGGGTACCGGTACTACCTAGACCACCTGCTGGAAGCCCCCGCCGCCATAGCACTGAGCGCAGCGGACCGCGAAAACATTGACCGGCTGTTTGCCGATATGGACGTTGAGCCCGAAAAGCTGGCGCAGAGCGCCGCCCGCGCACTGGCCGATTATACCGGCTGTGCCGCAGTGGCTACCACCCCGCAGGCCGAGGATCTGTGCATCGCCCATTTTGAGGTCGTGCAGGTCGGGCGGTATTCCGCCGCAGTTTTGGCGGTTACCAGCTCCGGCGGTGTGCGCACCCGTGTGGCGCGTATCCACACCGGCTTGACGCGGGAGGATGCCGATGAGATGGCCCGCCTGCTGAACAGCAGCCTGACCTTTGTGGCACCGGAGGATCTGACCCCGTCGCTGACGGCAAGCCTGGTGCTTTCCGCCGGGCGCAGGCTGGCACCGGTGGTGTTCGCCGCCGAAGCGCTGGTTCGCACCCGCCCGCAGTTTTACCTGGAGGGCGTGCAGTACCTGGCCAAGATGCCGGATGTGCGCACAAACCTTGGCGCGCTGCTGGAAGTTTTTTCTGACAACGAAGCGGCCCGCGCCCTGATCGAACCGGGCAGCGGCAAAGTGACCGCCACGTTGGGCGAGGATATCGAGCCCGCCATGCCGAACCTCTGCATCGTCAGCAAGCGTTACCTTGCGGGCGGCGGGCTGTACGGCACGGTGGCGGTGATCGGCTCCAACCGCATGGAGTACGAACACTTGATCCCCGTTTTGAATTATTTTGCAATTAAGTTAGGGCAGTCAATGTCCGGTAAAAAGGAGGAGCAGACATGAGCGAAGAAACAAAGAAGCAGCCTGGAACTGAACAGGAACAGGCCGCTGCTGAAACAAAAGCGCCCGCAGCAGAATCCGATAAGCAGGAAGCTGAACCCGCTGCAGAAAAGACCGAAAAGAAAGACTGGTTCGGCAAAAAATCCAAAGAGCTGGAAGCCGTAAAGGCAAAGCTGGAAGCCGCCGAGCAGGCCAACGCAAAGCTGAAAGACCAGATGCTGCGCACCGCTGCAGAGTATGACAATTACCGCAAGCGTTCCGCCCGCGAAGCTGACCAGAAGTTCAACGATGGTGTTTCCCACGCGGTCAACCAGATCCTGGCAATTCTGGATACGCTGGATATGGCAGCCAATGCCGAATGCACCGACGAAAACTATAAAAAGGGCGTTGTGATGACGCTGGACAAAGCCGAAAAAGCTCTGAAAACGCTGAACATCACCGAGATCGAATCCATGGGCAAGCCCTTTGACCCCAACTTTATGAACGCTGTTCAGCAGGTTCCGGCAGAGGATGGCCAGGAAAGCGGCACTGTGGTGCGCGTGTTCCAGAAAGGCTACATGATCGGCGATAAGATCATCCGCCATGCAACCGTGGTTGTGGCCGAATAACAAAGCATGAACCGGGTGCAAAAGCCCGTTCAGATATAAATTAAGACATTCACATTTCCATGTTTCCTGAAAGAGGAATATGAAAGGAGTTTTATATTATGAGTAAGATTATTGGTATTGACCTTGGTACTACCAACAGCTGCGTAGCTGTTATGGAGGGCGGCGAGCCCGTTGTTATCCCTAACGCTGAGGGTGCCCGTACCACCCCGTCTGTTGTCGGCTTTACCAAAACCGGCGAGCGTCTGGTAGGCCAGGTTGCAAAGCGTCAGGCTATCACCAACCCCGAAAACACCATCTCCTCCATCAAGCGTAAGATGGGCACTGCCGAGAAGGTTCACGCCGGCGGCAAGGATTACACCCCCGAAGAGATCAGCGCTATGATCCTGGCAAAGCTGAAGGCTGATGCCGAAGCTTACCTGGGCGAGCCCGTTACCGAGGCTGTCATCACCGTTCCCGCTTACTTCAACGACAGCCAGCGTCAGGCAACCAAGAACGCCGGTACCATTGCTGGTCTGAACGTAAAGCGTATCATCAACGAGCCGACCGCAGCTTCTCTGGCTTACGGCATTGATAAGGAATCCGACCAGAAGATCATGGTTTACGACCTGGGCGGTGGTACGTTCGATGTTTCCATCATCGAGATGGGCGATGGCGTTACTGAAGTTCTGGCTACCAATGGTGATACCCACCTGGGCGGCGATGACTTCGACCAGCGCATCATCGACTGGATGGCTGAGGATTTCCAGAAGGAAAACAACATCGACCTGCGCAAGGATAAGATGGCTGCACAGCGCTTGAAGGAAGCTGCTGAAAAGGCAAAGATCGAGCTGTCCAGCGCCACTTCCACCAACATCAACCTGCCGTTCATCACCGCTGACGCCAACGGCCCCAAGCACTTGGATATGACCCTGACCCGCGCAAAGTTCAATGAACTGACTGCTGATCTGGTTGACCGCACCATGGCCCCTGTCCGCAAGGCTCTGGCTGATGCAGGCCTGAAGGCTTCTGACCTGGCTAAGGTCCTGATGGTCGGTGGCTCCACCCGTATCCCCGCTGTCTATGACGCTGTCAAGAAGGAACTGAACTGCGAGCCGTTCAAGGGCATCAACCCCGATGAATGTGTTGCTGTTGGCGCTTCCATCCAGGGCGGTGTTCTGCAGGGCGACGTTAAGGGTCTGCTGTTGCTGGATGTTACCCCGTTGAGCCTGGGCATTGAGACTCTGGGCGGCGTTTGCACCAAGATCATTGAGCGCAACACCACCATCCCCACCAAGAAGAGCCAGATCTTCTCCACTGCTGCTGACAACCAGCCCAGTGTTGAAGTCAACGTTCTGCAGGGCGAACGTGAGTTTGCCCGCGACAACAAGAGCCTGGGTACCTTCCACCTGGATGGCATCGCTCCGGCTCCGCGCGGCGTGCCCCAGATCGAAGTTACCTTTGATATCGATGCCAACGGCATTGTGCATGTAAGCGCTAAGGACCTTGGCACCGGCAAGGAGCAGAGCATTACCATCACTGCTTCCACCAACATGAGCAAGGATGACATCGACAAGGCCGTTAAGGATGCCGAGCAGTATGCTGCTGAGGATAAGAAGCGCCGCGAAGATGTTGATGCCCGCAACAACGCCGACCAGATGGTGTTCCAGACCGAAAAGGCTTTGGGCGAGCTGGGCGACAAGGTCTCTCCGTCCGAGAAGAGCGAGTGCGAAGCTAAGCTGAACGCCCTGAAGGAAGCCCTGAAGGGTACCGATATTGAGGCCATCAAGGCAAAGCAGGACGACCTGCAGAAGGCTTTCTACGCCATCAGCGAGAAGGTTTACCAGCAGGCTGCCCAGCAGCAGGGCCAGCAGCCGGGCGCTGACGCCCAGCAGGGCCCCACGGGCAATGCCGGTTCCGCCCCGAAGGATGACGGTGCTGTTGACGCTGATTTCCACGAGGTGTAAGATAACAGAATAAACAGGGGAACATCCCTGTAACCCAAAAGGCCGCCGCCAGGCAATTCCGGCGGCGGCCATTGTGGGGTTAAGCCCACAAAGCTGCGTCCCGTCCGTAGGGGCGCACAGCGTGTGCCCGCAGTGAAATCACGTTGCCGCTTGCAGGCACAGGCTGTACGCCCTTACGGACAAAGAACCGGCTGTTCCCATAGGGGAAAGGAATAAAAGTCAACTTACTTCAACACATAAAGGTGTGATCATATGGCAGAAAAAAGAGATTATTACGAGGTGCTGGGCATCGGCAAAAACGCTACGGATGCCGAGATCAAGAGTGCCTACCGCAAACTTGCCAAAAAGTACCACCCTGACCTGAACCCCGGCGATAAAGAAGCCGAGGAAAAGTTCAAAGAGGTCAACGAAGCCAACGATGTGCTTTCCGACCCGCAGAAACGCCAGCGCTATGATCAGTTCGGTTTTGCCGGCGTAGACCCCAACTATGCGGCTGCCAACGGCGGCGGTGCAGGCGGGTTCGGCGGTGGTTTTGGCGGCGTGGACCTGGGCGACATCTTTGGCGATATCTTTGGCGGCGGATTTGGCGGTGGATTCAGCGGCTTTGGCGGCGGTTCTTCCACCCGCACCGCCAATGCACCCCGCAAGGGCCATGATATTCAGGCCAGCGTGATCCTGACCTTTGAGGAAGCCGCCCACGGCTGCTCCAAGAAGATCACCATCAACCGCCAGGATACCTGCCCCGACTGCGGCGGCACCGGTGCGGCCAAGGGTACCAGCCCCGAAACCTGCCCCGACTGCGGCGGCCGTGGTTATGTTGTAACACAGCAGCGCACCCCCTTTGGCGTAATGCAGAGCCAGCAGCCCTGCAGCCACTGCGGCGGCCGCGGCACCATTATCCGCAACCCGTGCAAGACCTGCCGTGGCACCGGCAAGACCGCCGCGCGCAAGAGCTTGGAGATCAATATCCCCGCTGGTATTGATGATGACCAGAACATTGCACTGCGCGGCCAGGGCGATGCCGGTTCCAACGGCGGCCCGGCCGGCGATGTGATCGTGCATGTTACCGTTAAGGCCGACCCGATGTTTGAGCGTGACGGGTACGATGTTACCATCCATGTGCCCATCACCTTCAGCCAGGCTGTGCTGGGCGATGACGTTGAGGTGCCCACCGTGGATGGCCGCATTGTGCAGCATATCCCCGAAGGCACCCAGAGCGGCACCAAGTTCCGCCTGCGCGGCCAGGGCATCCAGTACCTGAACGGCCGCGGCCGCGGCGACCAGTATGTGATCGTCGATGTTGAGATCCCTAAAAAGGTCACCCGCGCCCAGCGCGAAGCCCTGAAAGCTTTTGAGGACAGCATGAAAGAGGATAACTACGAAAAGCGCAAGGGCTTCTTCAAGAACCTGCGCGACCGTTTCTCGTAATGCAATAACATGCCCCCGCCTGGTAATGCAGACGGGGGTGTTTTTGTATCAGTTAATTATAGCAATATCACGACCTCTTTATGTGATTTTTACATAGATGATATCGTTCTCTAGCCTAAAAAGATAGAGGAAAAATGAGAAAAGTAAAGTGCAGTAAGGCTAATATTGCACTTTCGCCAATCATCATGTATAATAAAACTGTCTGTAAGCAACCTAAAGCAGGGGAGGGCTTCATGCAAAAAATCAAAGATTTCTGCAAGCGGCACCGCCTGCTGTGGCTGACTTTGCTGGTGGCGCTGGCTGCCGCCGCTGTGGCCGCGTGGGCCGGGTTTGACCTTGGCCAGCGGGTGGATAACCAGCCGGTGTATGAAATCGTCAACGATGATTATACCCGTACCGTTGTAATTCCTGCCACGGCGGACGCTGCAACGCAGGATGACGGCACAACCGGGTTGTACCTGCCCGTTCCGCTCAAAAGCGGGCAGCGCATTTACGGGGTTCGACTGGATCTGACCACCCATAATTGGGCGTTCCGGCAGGGCACCCTGTACGCTGCACTGCTGGATGCCGATGGCAACGCCGTGGCGAACGGTGAGCTGGACTGCATTACCATTAAAGATGACACCTTTGCGGCCATCACGTTTGACGCGCCCTATACCGCCCCCGGCATAGCCGATGCTGAAGCGGACTATGACCTGGCAAACCCCAACATGACCCTGCGCCTGTGGTATACCCCCGGCGATGACTGGGATGTGTACCACCTGCTGGGCCTTTGGACGGATGCCGATACCAGCCAGCAGATGACCCGCCGGAATGCAAACGGCACAACGGATTCCATCGTCGGGCATCCGGCATTGCAGTATGTCGTCAATGATTCCGGCAGCTGGTCCCATGTGATCTCCCGCCTGCTGGGCGTGCTGACCTTTGCGGCGGTGGTGGCGGGCTTTATCCTGCTCACCCACCGCGCCAAGCTGTGGCAGGTGGTGCTGGTGTGCGGTGCGGTGCTGGGCGTGGCGTTTGCCTTTTTAACGCCGCCCCTTGTCGGCCCCGATGAATACACCCACCTGGCCAAATGCTACCGCCAGTCCAGCACATTGCTGGGCCAGCCGGTGGCGGACGATGATGATATGCTGCTGGTGCGCAGCTGCGATGCTCCCTATTTCAAAAATCATACCGGTGATATCGGCATTTACGCTTACAAGGAAATGCTGGAACACCTGGGAGATGCAGGCTGCAGCGGTGAAACGACTGTCAGCTCCGATACCTATGTAACGGCGGACCCCATCAACAATACGCTCTACCTGGGTCAGATTGCCGGCATTACGCTGGCGCGCATGATGGGGCTTGGCTTCCATGGCATGCTGCTGTTGGGGCGGCTGTGCAACCTGGCGCTGTACCTGGCATTGGCTGCGGCTGCGGTCAATATTGCACCCCAGCGGCTGCGCGGCATTTTTGCCGGTGTGGCACTGCTGGCCCAGCCCTTGCAGCTGGCGGGCAGCCTTTCGGCGGACGCCGCCGTGCTGGGGTATCTCTTCTGCTTTACTGCGCTCTGCCTGACCCTGCGCACCCGCCCGGCCCGCTGGCCGGAAACGGTGGCTGCTGTGGTGCTGGCGGCGCTCATCGGCCCGGCCAAGGCAATTTATCTGCCCGCCGTGCTGCTGATCTTTATGATTCCCGATGCCAACCTTGCCTTGCCCGGCAAGCGCTGGCCGGTTGGCCCCATTGCCAAAGTTCTGGCGCTGGTGCTGGCCGCTATCGGCTGGGTGCAGGTCAATATGGGCGCTGCTTTGTATGCAGCCCGCGATGTGGATACCGTGGGCATCCTGCGCGCCGGTGGTGCCGCCGCGGCTGGTGCCGCTTTGCTGGCGCTGCTGTACTGGAAGATCCGCCGCGACCCCAAAAAGAAGAAAATCTTTTTGGGTGCCATTGCCGCGGTTGTGGTGCTGGCCATCCCGGTTGGGCTGTATAAGCTGACCCACATGTGGGGCGGCTTAACGCCGGAACAGCTGGTTGGCTCCATTCAGGAAAACGGCGATTCCATCTACACCTATTCCGCCGGGTATATCTGCCGCAACCTGCCCAACACGGCCAAACTGCTGCTGCGCTCTTTCAGTGCGCAGGGGGCGCAGTGGGTGCAGGGCGTGCTGGGCACTGCCCTGGGCGAACCCATTGTGTATACCGTGGATGCCAGCTGGGTGCTGGGGGTTGGCTTTATCCTGGCTTTGCTGGCCGCGGCGCTGCCGCAGGCGGGTGAGACCGTACCTCTGGGCCGCCGCACCAAAGCGGGCGGTTGGGGTATTGTTCTCTGCGTGATTGCCCTTTCGTTCGTCACGGCGCTCAACTGGACCCCCATCAATTACACCACGATTTTTGGCCTGCAGGGGCGCTACTGGCTGCCCGTGCTGCCGCTGGTGCTGGCGCTGGTGCACCACAACCGCAACTTTGCCGTGCAAAAGCCCGCAGAGCGCAAGGCAGTATTTGCCATGCTCTGCCTGACATCGTTCGTCATTCTGCAAGGCGCGGGTTTGTACGCGACCTTCCAGATGCCGTCATAAATTATCATTTTATACGTTTTGTATAATGCAGAAAGGAACATTACCATGACTGTTACCCGTAATACCATCATTGCCGAAATCCTGCAGAACGATCCTTCCCAGGGCTGCGTGCCCATCTTTTTGAACACGGGTATGCACTGCCTGGGCTGCATGGCTGCCCATGGTGAGACCGTGGAGCAGGCCTGCATGGTCCACGGTGTGGACCCCGACGAACTGTGCGCCGAACTGAATGACTACTTTGCACACCTGTAAGCCTGTGCCGCACCTGGATGCGCGGTTGGCCGCCGCGGCTGCCTATGTGCGGCCCGGCCATATTGCCGCCGATATTGGGTGTGACCATGGAAAACTCAGTGCATGGCTGGCGGGCAGCGGTTGCTGCCCGCTTGTTTTTGCATGTGATCTGCGGGAAGGCCCGCTGCAAAAAGCCCGCATGACCTGCGCCCCCTGGGCGGATAAGATCCAGTTCCGCCTCGGTTCCGGCTTGAGTGTGCTGCAGCCGGGGGAGGCAACGGAAATCATCATTGCCGGCATGGGGGCCGAAACGGTGCTGGAAATCCTGGATGCCGCCCCCTGGGTGAGGAACGAACAGTATAACTTTGTTTTTGTACCCGCCACCAAGCACAGCGTTTTGCGCAAGGGCCTTGCCCAGCGCGGCTTTGCCTTAAAAAGCGAGACACTGTGCCGTGCAGCCGGGCGGCTGTATACCGTGATCAACGCGCAGTATACCGGCCGGGCAGCGGAGCCCACCGGCCTTGCCTGCCTGTGCGGCAAAACGCAGGGCCAGCCCGAAGCCCAGGCTTACCGTGAACAGCAGCTGGTCAAACTGAAAAAATACCGCCTGGGCCTTGCACCCGGCCCGCAGGCGGATGGGGTGGATGCCCTGATACAGGAAATGGAGGATGGACTATGGCCGTAAAAGTACAGCAGGTACTGGAAATTCTGGAACAGATCGCCCCGCCGGAGCTGGCTTGCAGTTGGGATAACGTGGGCCTTTTGGTGGATGCCGGACGCCTGGTCACCTCCATTATGACGGCGCTGGATATTACCGCCGATGTGGTGCGCGATGCCGCCGAAAGCGGGTGTGAGCTGATTGTAAGCCATCACCCGGTCATCTTTGACCCGCTGCGCCGCGTGACGGCGGAGGATGTGCCCGCAATGCTGCTGCAGAACGGCATTTCGGCCATCTGCATGCACACCAATCTGGATGCCGCTCCCGGCGGTGTGAACGATGTGCTGGCAGACCTGCTGCGCATTGAGAACCGCCGTGATTTCGCCGATAACTGCGGCCGCATCGGCACGCTGAACGTGCCCACCACGGCCCAACAGCTGGCCGAAACCTGCAGCCGGATGCTGCACACCCACTGCAAGTTTGTGGAAGCCGATCACCCGGTAGAAAAGCTGGCCGAAGTGAGCGGCGCAGGCGGCAGCTATTTGCAGCAGGCCATTGACGAGGGCGCAGACTGCCTGGTGACAGGCGAAGCCGCCCACCACATTGCCATTTTGGCAAAGCAGAAAGGCGTGGGCCTGGTTGTTGCCGGGCACTGGGGAACGGAACACCCGGTGGTGTTTGCCCTGGCGGATGCTCTGACCGAGCGCCTGCCCAAAGAAGTTACTGTGGCCCCCAGCCTGGCCGATGTTGACCCTTACAGCTACCTGTAACCCCTGCGGCGGCTGAACACTATGGGGTGGGATGAACCCATCCTGCCGCGTGAGAAGAATGCTGTCGTTTTCATAAAACCCTGCCCCAAAAGAAAAGGAGTACTACCATGGCATTGGATGCCGCGACCCTTGCGCTGGTCGCAAATGAACTGAACAGTACCCTGCTGGATGCCAAAATTGATAAAATTTTTGAGCCGACGCGGGATGAAGTGCTGATGACCCTGCGCACTCGCACCCAGACGTTCAAGCTGCTGCTGTCTGCCCGCAGCGGCTCGGCGCGTGTCTGCCTGACCAAAGAAAGCTTTGAAAACCCGCTCACCCCGCCGGGCTTTTGCATGCTGCTGCGCAAACACCTGACCGGCGGCCGTCTGACAGGGCTGCATATGGAACCCGGCGACCGCATTGTGTTTTTTGACTTTTTGTGCACCAATGAGATGGGCGACCTGGTAACCAATACCCTGGCTGCCGAGCTGATGGGCCGTTACTCCAACCTGGTGCTGATCCAGAGCGGCAAGATCATCGATGCCCTCAAGCGCGTGGATTTTGAGGACAGCGAGATCCGCCAGCTGCTGCCCGGACTGCCGTATACGCTGCCGCCCAAACCCAATAAGCCGGATTTTCTGGCAACCAGCGCCGCCGCCATGGTGGCCGCTGCCTGCGAAAAAGACCTGCCGGTGGCTTCTGCTTTGGGCAAAGCGGTTGGCGGTGTCGGCCCCGTTGTTGCGCGGGAGGCTGTGTGGCGTGCCTTTGGCGGCGAAACGCCCCTGCTGGCCTGTGACCTGGACGAAGCGCAGAAGCAGGCCCTGTGCGCCGCAATCGAAAACCTGAAGGATGAACACGCTGCAGGCGGCACCCCCACGGCGGTGCGCATCCCCCAGCCGGACGGTGTGAACAAGCCGGTAGAGTTCAGCTTTTTTATCCCGCAGCAGTACGGCAGTGCGGCCATTTTAACGCAGTACCCCACCTACAGCGAGCTGCTGGAGGATTATTACGCCACCAAGGACCGCGCCGAGCGGTTGAAGCAGAAGAGCCGCGAGCTGTACAAAGCGGTGCATAACCTGTACGAACGCGCTGTGCGCAAACAGTCCGCCCGGCGGGAGGAACTGGCCCAGAGTGAAAAAGCCGATACCCTGCGCCTGTACGGCGAGCTGCTGCAGGCCAACCAGTGGGCCATCCAGAAAGGCGACCGCCAGGCCACCGTGCAAAACTACTATACCGGCGAGGATGTGACCATCCGCCTGGACCCCCGCCTTGGACCCAACGAGAACGCGCAGAAATACTTCCGCGATTATAAAAAGAAGCAGACCGCCGGCCAGATGCTGAAAAAGCTGCTGCTCGAGGGCGAGGATGAGATCGAATACCTTGCCAATGTTCTGTATGAGGTGGAGACTGCCCCCGGCGAGCAGGCCCTGAACGAAGTGCGCGCCGAGCTGAAAAGCCAGGGCTACCTGAAATACTATAAGCAGCGGGAACGCAAACAGAAACCGGCGGATTTCCTGCGCTACCGCTCCAGCGATGGCTTTGAAATTTTGATCGGGCGCAACAACCTGCAAAACGATAAGCTGACCCTGCACACTGCCCGCGGCAAGGATGTCTGGTTCCATGTACAGAAAGCCCCCGGCAGTCATACGGTGGTTATGAGCCGCGGCGAGGATGTGCCAGACACCACCAAACAGGAGGCCGCAGAGCTGGCTGTGCTGCACTCCAGCCAGAATGGCGGTGCCAAGGTGCCGGTGGATACCACCGAGGTGCGCAACATCTGGAAAGCCAACGGCGCCCGCCCCGGCATGGTGCTGTATAACGATTATACAACGGTCTATATTACCCCGCGCGCCGGGCTGGAAGAGCAGCTAAGGGAAAAATAAAGGCAATACCGCATAATTCTAAGTACCGATACGGCGAGCGAGGTGCGGCAGATGCCAAGCCAAAAGCGCAGATAATACTGGAT
>OJPE01000728.1_pt1 | contig 13128 bp, 10 predicted proteins | sample 1598351 | NCBI WGS metagenome assembly OJPE01 (sample SAMN03922475, study PRJEB24848) | human gut metagenome | isolation source: stool sample | host: Homo sapiens | place: Germany | collected 2010-11 | reverse complement strand
AAGCCTTTAATGTCGATTCCAGTTTCTTGATAATCGAAGTAAGGCTTTGTGCGGTTTTGTCCAGATTGTAAATCACTCCCTTACGGATAAAATCCGAAGAGTTTTCGCTGGCGAGGGCCAGCACTTGTATGCTTCCGTCCGCATGTTTCTTTCCTGCAATACCTGTGATCTTGGAGGATCCCAGTTCTATTGCTACTATAAAATCTGTTGCTGCCATATCTTACTTCTCTTTTTTAGTACAAATAATCTGATTATTAAATTCCAGACTGATGCGGCTGTACTTGTTCCAGCCTACTTGGTTCAGTCCTTTCTCATAAAAAGTTTTTAGTTTCTCGAACTTTTCCTCATAATTCCCGGGCTTGCCTAAGAATATGATATGTTCGCCAACCCGTGGAACCAGTTCCAGTTCTTTGGCTTGTGTCACGTTGATCTGCTCTATCTGGGCATCCCATAGCGGATGGGCCTGTAGAAAGACTCCTAAGGTATATAGTTCCTTGACGGCAAAATCACGATCCACGTATCCTGTAACAACAGCTACGTGTGCCGAACTGTTGGGTATCGGCATGATTTTTCCTTTATTGTCAATATAATAGTTGTCTCCGTTGTTTGCCATCACTCTGAGGATGGGGAGGCGCTGTGTCACTTCGATACCTATCTTGCATCCCGGTGTACGGTAACATTCCACATTTTCAATCAAGGGATGTTGGCTGAGTTCTTCTTCCAGCAGGCGGGTGTTGATGTCGCCCATCTTCTTACCCACAGGGGAGAGCTTCTTACCGTTCAGTAAGCGGAGTATCCCTTTCTGGCTGATGAAACCATGGTCTATACTGTCCTTGATAATCAATTCCATACCCTTGCAAACCTGGTCGGCAGGCTTGGTGTTGAAAGCGGTAACGGCTACAATAAGGTAGGCGGTTATCAGCAACAGAAACAGGAGTATGAGAATTTTCTTTATCATTTTTTATTCAGTAATCCGCAGATTTGGGGTACATAGTTATCTATGTCGCCCGCACCCAGGGTGATTAATACTTCTATATCTTTCTTGCTCAGTACGTCTAGAATTTCTTCTTTCTTGCACATGCTCTTCTCGATGCCCGGACGCAGATGGTCGTAAATCAGTTTGCTGGTGACGCCGGGGATGGGTTGCTCGCGTGCCGGATAGATATCTACCAGGATGACTTCGTCCAACAAGGAAAGGCTGTCGGCGAAATCTTTGTAGAAATCACGGGTACGTGTGTAGAGGTGCGGCTGGAAAACAGCCGTCAGCTTCTTGTCCCGATAGAGGGCACGCATGGAGAGTATGCTTTGCTTTATCTCGGAAGGATGGTGCGCATAGTCGCTCAGGAAAACCACCTTGTCGTTCTTTATCTTGAAATCGAAACGACGGTCTACTCCGCGGAAACTTGCCATACCTCTCTTTATTTCTTCATCAGTCAATCCGCTCATCTGCGCCAAAGCCATGGCGGCTACCCCGTTCTCAATGTTGATGCTGACGGGGACACCCAACTGTATATTGGGGATATTTCCCAAGGGTGATACGTAATCAAAGAAAATCTCACCGTTCCCAATACGGATATTCTCTGCATGAAAGTCACCCTCTTCTTGGGAATAGGTGTACAGTTTCACACCATTCTGCAAAGCCGGTTGCAGCTCGATGCCTTTACGTACAATCAATGCACCTCCCGGCTGGATGAGTGAGGTATATTTGCGGAAGCTTTCCAGATAAGCCTCTTTGGTTCCGTAGATATCCAGATGGTCGGGATCGGTTGCGGTAATCACCGATATGTAGGGCGAGAGCCAATGGAAAGAACGGTCGAACTCGTCGGCTTCAATAACCATGTATTCACTGCTGTCAGACAACAGCAGGTTGGTGCCGTAATTCTTTGAGATGCCTCCCAAAAAGGCGTTGCATCCTACATGGGATTGGTGTAACAGATGGGCTGTCATGGTAGAAGTGGTGGTCTTACCGTGAGTGCCGGCTACACAAAGTCCTTTTCCTGCATGGGTAAGCATTCCCAATACCTGCGAACGTTTATGTATCTCGAAACCGTTTTCCCGGAAATAGGTAAACTCTTTATGTGTATCGGGGACAGCCGGAGTATAGACAACCAATGTAGTTGCCGGGTCGCGGAATGCATCCGTTATCAGTTCCGTGCTTTCTTCGTAATGGATGGCTGCTCCTTCTTCTATCAGCTTTTCTGTCAGTTCACTGGGCGTACGGTCATATCCGCCTACCTTCTTGCCTTTTGACAGGAAGTAGCGTACCAATGCGCTCATGCCGATACCTCCGGCACCGATGAAATAAACTGATTTTAATGTGTTAACGTCCATTTTCTTTTCTGTATTTATCAGCCAGTTTGAATACCTCCCGGGCAATAACGTTGGCTGAGTCGGTAAAGGCTAATTTAGCAATATTTGTACTTAAACTTTTCAATGTTTCCGGCTGTTTCACGGTTTCAACCGCTTTGTCCAGCAGAGCTTCTTTGGCAGCGGCGTCCTTGATATAGAGTGCTGCGTTTTTATTGACCAGCGCCAGTGCGTTTTTGGTCTGATGATCTTCGGCCACATTAGGTGACGGAACCAGAATGACGGGTTTCTGCAACAAACAGAACTCGGAGATGGAACCTGCTCCGGCACGGCTGATTATTAAATCGGCAGCACTGTATGCGGCGGCCATATCGCTGATAAAATCGGTTACGTGGAGCATTGGTAACTCACCGGCCTGGGCTACTGCGGCGCGTGCTTCGCCGATATATATTTTCCCGGTTTGCCAGATAAACTGCGCGCCGGATGCTTTAATCTTGTCCAAACCTTCCATCACGCAGTTGTTGATGGTGCGTGCTCCCAAGCTTCCTCCTACAATCAGGATTGTTTTCTTGGATGGGTCCAGCCCGAAGGAACGGATAGCCTCTTCACGGCTGATGTGATGGTTGCGCAGTCCTTGGCGGACAGGGTTTCCGGTCAGGATAATCTTGTCTTTTTCAAAGAAACGTTCCATGCCGTCGTATGCCACGCATATTTTGCAGGCTTTCTTTGCCAATAGTTTGTTGGTTACTCCGGCATAAGAGTTCTGCTCTTGTATCAGTGTCGGAATACCCATCATCCCGGCCATTTTCAAAGTAGGACCGCTGGCATATCCGCCTACACCTACTGCTGCATGTGGCTTGAAATCCTTGATGATTTTACGTGCCAATAGCTGGCTTTTGACCAATTTGAAAAGAACCGAAACATTTTTCAATAAGTTCTTACGGTCGAATCCGGCAACAGGTAATCCTTTTATAGGGTATCCGGCAGCAGGAACGCGTTGCATCTCCATTCTGCCTTCAGCGCCTACGAACAGGATTTCCGCTTCGGGATGTTGTTCCTTGATGGCGTTGGCAATAGAGACTGCGGGGAAAATGTGTCCCCCGGTTCCTCCTCCGCTGATGATGATTCTTAAATTTTCTTCCATAATTCCTTTTTAGTCGAATTATTCGCAAAAGTATAAATAATACTTTTAAAATGAATGGTTTATATTATATTTCTTCTTCCGGCTCCCGCTTCCCGGCTGCATTCAGCATTGCCTTCAAGTCATCGGGCAGCGAGTTCTCCTCCGGCGGGAGGGAAGTGGTGGCATTGTCACCCGACGGAAGTGTGGTAATGGCTTCCTGCATGGCAGCTACCATTTCCTGATGCCGTTCGGTCTTGGCTGCCAGTTCGGCTTCTTTCTGCGCTTGTTGCTCGGCGGCTTTCTGTTCTTCTTTCTCAGCCACGTAGCGGCTGACACTTAATATCATACCGATGTAGGCGCAGTTGATGAGTGTAGAGGTTCCTCCTTTGCTGATAAGCGGCAGGGGTTGTCCGGTGACGGGGAACAGACCTACGGCCACCATCATGTTAAGCATCGCCTGAGATACCAGCAACAGGGCGATGCCCATCACCAGAAAGGCAGGAAAACTTTTTTCACTTCTTCGGGCTATTTTACCCGCCCGCATCAACAGCCAGATGTAGAGAATCACTACAAAGGCGCCTCCCAGCAACCCCAGCTCTTCTATGATTATAGCAAAGATGAAGTCCGAGAATGCTTGTGACAGGAAATCCCGCTGCACACTGTTACCCGGCATCTTTCCTATGATGTTGCTGGAGGCGATAGCAATATTGGCGTGTGCTATCTGGGCGTCCTTGTCTATATCATATTTGGCGGCGGGAACGGCTTCTTTGTCCTCAAAGAAGCCTTTTATACGGTTCTGCCAGGTTTCTACACGGTGCATCATGGGGACTTTGTTCAGTTTGTGTGTGGGCATAATCATCACTATGCCTACAAAAAAAGCCACCATAACTCCGGCTATTCCCATTAACTTGGCCAATTGCTTCCAGGGTACCCGGCCGATCACCATCATTAAAAAGACTACTCCGAAAAGCAGTGCTGCGGTAGAGCCGTTTTCGGGAGCAATCAGAATGAAAACAATTCCGGTGATCCACATGATATATTTAAATGCTTTCGGATTGGCATTGTCTTCTTCCTGAAACTTGGATAGAATAAATGCGGTGACAATAATCACGGCCATTTTTGCCAGTTCGGAAGGCTGGAACTGGATACCGAAGAAAGTCATCCAACGGGCTGCACCATTGACACGGTCTCCGGTAATCAATCCCATACCCATTACAAATATCAGCAATAATGTCGATAGGGGTAGCAGGAAGACGGGAAACACACGGAAATATTTGTAGGGAATGTTATGTACCAGTACCACAATGCACACACCTACCATCAGGATGACACTGTGCTGGGTGATAGGTCCCCAATGATCCCCACTTTTGTAGGTAAGCGTGCTGGCGGCACTAAATACCTCGACGATAGAGATCAGACAAAGAAACAGGAAAATAATCCAGATTACTTTGTCGCCCTTGAACAAGTCTTTTATCAGATCCATTATCTATATACCTTAATACTATATTACAGGTTTCTTACACATTCCTTGAACTGCTCGCCACGGTCTTCGTAACTTTTGAAAAGGTCGAAGCTAGCGCAGCATGGACTTAATAATACGGTTTCGCCTTTCTTGGCCATCCGGTAAGCAGCGTCTACGGCATCCTTCATGCTTTGTACATCGGCTACAGGCAGGCCGAACTTGTCAAAGAAATCATGCAATTTCTCATTGTGCAATCCCATGTAGATCAATCCGGTACATTTTTCTTTTACCAAGTCGGCAATTTCGTTATAGTCGTTGCCTTTGTCTTTCCCGCCTAATATCAGGATGGTTTTGGTTTTCATGCTTTGCAAAGCATACCAGCAGGAATTCACATTGGTAGCCTTGGAGTCATTGATATAATCCACCCCTCTTACCCGGCAGACTTTTTCAAGGCGGTGTTCCACTCCCTTGAAATCACCCAAGGCCTCGCGGATACACTCTTTGCGGATACCCGCCAGGTTGGCAGAGATACCGGCCGCCATGGAGTTGAACAGATTATGGGTTCCGGTCAGCGCCAGTTCCTCCTGTTCCATGTTGAAAGCGATTGGTTCTGTAAAATAAACCTTGTCCTGTTCCACATATGCGGCGGTTCCTTCCTCTTTCCTTTCGGCAAAAGGGTAGTAATGGCCATGAATGCCATATTTGTGTAATTCACGCTGGATGATGGGGTCATCGTTCCAGAAGATGAAGGCATCGTCCGGGGTCTGGTTCTGGATAATGCGGAATTTGGCATCCACATAGTTTTGCATCTGGTGGTCGTAACGGTCCAGATGATCCGGCGTGATGTTCATCAATACGGCAATGTTGGCATGGAACTTGTACATGTTGTCCAATTGGAAACTGCTTAACTCGATCACATAATAATCATAGTTGCATTCTGCTACCTGATATGCCAGACTTTGGCCGATATTTCCGGCTAGTCCCACATTCATACCTGCTTTCTTGAAGATATGATAAATCAGCGAAGTAGTTGTTGTTTTTCCATTACTTCCTGTAATGCAAATCATTTTGGCATTGGTATAACGTCCCGCAAATTCTATTTCGGAGATGATAGGGGTGCCTTGTGACTTTAACTTAAGAATCATCGGGGCATCATTCGGAATACCCGGACTTTTGATTACTTCATCCGCATTCAGAATGAGAGATTCGGTATGTTTGCCTTCTTCCCATTCGATGCCTCGCTCGTTCAGCATGTTTTTGTATGTGTCCTTAATCGTGGACATGTCTGAAACGAAGGTGTCGAAACCTTGTTTCTTTGCCAGAACGGCTGCTCCCGCACCGCTTTCTCCGGCTCCTAGTATGACAATTCTTTTAGCCATAATCTTCGTTTATCTTATCTTATCTTTAATGTAATAATCGTAATTGCAGCGAGTACGATGGTGACAATCCAGAAGCGTACCGTGATTTTTGACTCATGGAATACGCTGTTGGGTTTCATGAACAGATAACTGCAATTGGGGTCTAACTGTGCTAATGTAGTGCGGAAATGGTCGTGGATAGGGGCACGTTTGAATACGCGTTGCAAATGTCCTTTCTTTTTTCCGCTTTTGAAATATCTCACCTGTAGAATGACCGAAAGGTTTTCTACCAAGAAGATTCCACAGAGAATAGGTATAAGCAACTCTTTATGAATGATGATTGCAAATACCGCTATGATACCACCAATGGTCAAGCTGCCGGTATCGCCCATAAATACTTGGGCGGGAAAAGCATTGTACCAAAGGAAACCGATCAGTGCGCCGATGAAGGAGCAGATAAAGATTACCAGTTCTTCACTGCCGGGAATGTACATGATATTAAGGTATCCTGCATATTCGATGTGGCTGGATACGTATGCCAATATGCCCAAGGTAAGACCGATGATAGCAGAATTTCCGGCTGCCATCCCGTCCATCCCGTCATTCAGGTTGGCACCGTTAGATACGGCAGTAACTACGAAGATGGTAACTAATACGAAAATAATCCAACCTACAGCCTGGGCATTGTCTCCCAGAAAACCTACGAAATCAGCATAATCCAAATTGTTGTTCTTGAAGAAAGGAATCGTAGTTTTGGTGGACTTCTGATCTTGTTCCTTGTGCACCACTTCCACAATTTCTCCTCCTCTTTGTATTTCTACGTTCTCACGGATAACCACGCTCGGACTTAAATATAAGGTGAGTCCCACAATGAGTCCCAAACCTACTTGGCCGATGATCTTGAATTTGCCGTGCAACCCTTCTTTGTCTTTACGGAAGACCTTGATATAGTCGTCCAAAAAGCCTAACGTACCCAGCCAAATGGTGGTAATCAACATTAATATCATGTAAATATTATGCAGCTTCCCCAACAAAAGGCAAGGTATGAGAATTGCGACAATAATAATTATACCTCCCATCGTCGGCACACCAACTTTTTTCACATTAAAAGGGTCTATAGATGCGTCACGTTGGGTTTCGGTTATTTGTTTACGTTTGAGCAGGTTGATGAAATATTCACCGAAGATAGCTGAGATCAACAATGATAAAATGATTGCCATCAATGAACGGAATGAAACGTAACCGAACATACCGGCTCCGGGAAAATCGAACTTTTCTAAATATTGAAATAAATAATATAACATCTTTTGGTTGGTTTATTCATTAGCAAAAATATCTCTTAATACTTCTTTATCGTCGAAATGGTGCTTTATACCTTTGATTTCCTGATAATTTTCGTGTCCTTTCCCGGCAACTAAAATGACATCTTTAGCTTGGGCCAGCATACAAGCTGTACGGATCGCTTCTTTACGGTCGGCTATGCTTATCACTTTACGCATATCCTCTTTAGTCAGCCCTGCCAGCATATCATTGATGATTTCCTGCGGCTCTTCAAAACGGGGATTGTCAGAGGTGATAATGACTTTATCGCTTTGCTTTACCGCTTCTTGTGCCATCAAGGGGCGTTTGCCTTTATCGCGGTTGCCGCCGGCGCCTACTACCGTAATTACATGACCTTTGCCATTCAGGACCTCGTGAATGGCATTCAGCACATTTTCCAAGGCATCCGGAGTATGGGCATAGTCCACAATGGCGGTGTATCCCTTGGGTGAGCGCAGTGAGTCAAAACGCCCGGCAACGGGGCGAAGAGTACTCAATGCCAGCAATACCTCTTCTGTCTTTTTCCCAAGCAGGCAGGCTGCTCCATAGACAGCCAGCAGGTTGGAAGCATTGAAACGTCCGATGAACTGTACATTGACTTCCACATTATTTATATCAAGCAGCATTCCTTCGAATCCATCTTCCAGCACTTTTCCTTTAAAATCACTCAAGCTGCGCAGCGAATAGGTGTGTACCTTTGCTTTGGTATTTTGAGTCATGACCAATCCGTTTTTGTCATCCAGATTGGTTAAGGCAAAGGCTGTTTTAGGCAGACCGTCAAAGAATGCTTTTTTGGCTTTCAGATAGTTCTCTACAGTTTTATGGTAGTCCAGATGGTCACGGGTAAGGTTGGTAAATATACCGCCTGCGAATTTTAAACCACCAATCCGTTTTTGTGCTACAGAATGTGAGCTTACTTCCATAAAGGCATATTTGCATCCTTCATCTGCCATGCGCCCCAGCAGTTTATTTAGTGTAATAGGGTCAGGGGTGGTATGGTCAGTTGGAATGACTTCCTCATCTATATAATTGCATACAGTGGAAATGAGTCCTGTCTTATATCCGAATTTACGGAACATATTATATAATAAGGTGGCAATAGTCGTTTTTCCGTTGGTGCCTGTAACACCGACCAGTTCCAATTTCGAGGTGGGGTCTCCGTAAAACGTAGTTGCCAGTTTCCCGACAACGTCTTCCGTATCGTTCACTTTGATGTAGGTAACATTCTCAATCAATGTCTCAGGAAGATTCTCACATACCACTGTACGGGCTCCTTTTTCTATTGCTTTTTGGATATAAGTGTGTCCGTCAGTCTGCGTTCCTTTTACAGCAACGAAAATATGACCGGGCTCTATCAGGCGCGAGTCCATGTTTATTCCCGAAATTTCTTGGGATGCATCACCTATGATTTCATTGACTGTTATTCCTTTAATAATCTTTTCCAGTTTCATATTCTTCCTGTTACACTGTTAATTTAATCGTAATTGTATGGTTTGTCCTTTGCGCAAAGTGTTGCCGGCCGGGATACTTTGTGACTTCACTTTACCGATGCCGGTAATGCGGGCTTTCAATCCCATGCTTTCAAGCAGATAGACAGCATCCTTTGCGCCCATACCAATAACACTTGGTACAAGTTTATTGTTAATGTCTTTTTTGTTGAATAATACATTGTCCGGATTACTAGTCACATTTCCCCATACCGGTTTGCCTTCGGTTGATTGTTCCGAAACTCCGGATGAATTTACATTTATCCGGTTCAGTACATAATGTGCCGCACTTATATCCCCGTTTTTCACATCCGGAATAAGGATAGAAGTTGAGTCTTTTGCCTCTTTCAAATCTTGTGCCAGATGTTTGGCAAATACGCGTTCGGCAATTTTACTGAACACGCTGCCGGCCATCAGACCACCCGAGGCGGGGAGTCCAGGTTTCTGGATGGCTACAATGCAACTGTATTTAGGCGCTTCTGAAGGAAAATATCCACAGAAACTTACCAAATAACGGCGTGTGCCATTCGTGTACCCGGCTTTCCCTTGTGAAACCTGTGCAGTACCGGTTTTCCCGGATACATGGAATTGCTTGGATCCTGCTTTCTTTCCCAGTCCTTCGCTGACGACTTTTTCCAAAATCGTTTGTATCTCGCTGATAGCCTTGGGGGAAGCGATGGCCGGGTTGAGTATTTCAGGAGCAATATCTTCCACTACCTGCCCGTCTTTGACTATTGATTTCACAAAACGGGGCTTGACCATTACTCCGTTATTGGCTATAGCATTATAAAATGCCAGTGTATTGATGGGGGGAATTTGGGTTTCATAGCCAATAGACATCCATGCCAGTGCAGTACGTGACCAATTGCTCAAGTCTTTGTTGGGGATGCGGATGTTCGGCTTGCCGGCACCGGGAATATCGAGATCTAACGGAGTGGCAATGCCTACTCGATGCAGTCCGCGTACAAACTTTTCCGGATTATCATGATAATGATCATCGATCAACCGTGATACACCGATGTTTGAGGACACCATCAATGATTTTGTTGTGTTGATAGTGCCGTAGCCTCCACGATGCCAGTTATGATCTTTCATATAGCGGCCGTGCATCATATAGACCCCGTTACCGGTTTCCACCACCGTTTCCGGAGTGATGACTCCGTCGTCCAGCGCTACCAGTATGGATGCGGTTTTGAAAGTAGAGCCTGGCTCCATCATGTCTGAGATGGCGTTATTGCGTATTTCTCTGTAAATGCCGTCATTGCATTTGGTCATGTTGACGATAGCTTTGATGTCTCCCGTCTGCACTTCCATCAGAATGGCAACGCCTACAGTAGCGTTGATTTCTTTCAATTCATCCACCAATGCTTTTTCTGCGATGTCTTGCATACCTACATCAATGGTCGTAATGATATCACAGCCATCTACAGGAGGAATATCTACAATGTTCAGGTATTTGTTCATTACCTTTTGACGGTGAGTGATACCGTTTCTGCCTTTTAATATGGAATCGTATGAAAGTTCCAACCCGTTCTTTGCACCTTGTTCTATATCTGGATACATATCTCCTAATGTACGCATTGCCAGTGAGCCAAAAGGCTTTTTCCGTTGATTGAATGCCTGTTCATGGAATCCGCCTTTGTATTTGTTCAGGTTAAATACGGGCAGACGTTTTGCTTCTTTATATTGTATATAAGAAATGCGTTTGGGGTAGAGCAACCAACTGCGGCTCTCTTTTTTTCTTCCGTTTTTGATGTGCTGTTTGAAAAAGGCGGCACTTTTATCAGGGAATATTTCATGTAACCCTTTGCAGATTGTGTCAAGGTTTGCATAAAGAACTGAGTCTTTGATATGTTGTAGCTTCAGCCGTTTCTTTTCCTCTTCTTCGGTTTCGCCCTTCCTTTTATTTATCATGAAGTCCATGTAAATCTTATATTCGGGAAGGCTGCTTGCCATCAGCTGGCCGTCGGATGAGATGATGTTGCCACGGGTAGGACGTACGGTGACGTTTTCTTTTACAAAACGGTCGGCTACGTCTTTCCAGTATTGACGCTCGGCAAACATGATGACGCCGGCTTTGCAGATAATGGCAATGCCTATCAACACCATGACCAGGATGATGAAGGAGAAGCGGAGCATTATGTTTTTTTGGTTGGGCATCATGGGCTTAGTCTTTCTTTATTAAATAAGGACGGTTGGTAGCCGTTTGCAAGGGGCTGTCTTCCGTCGAAATATATTCTTCAATACGTGACTGGCGGCTCTTTTCCATCAGTTCGGAAGAGCGTGTCAATGCATCGTATTTGATATCGATCAAATCTTTTTTCAACTTGTCAATTTCAATGAGTTCCTGTTGGCTGCTATAACGGTTGTCTATGTATAGTACAGTCAGGATCATGATGAGAATCAGCAAACGGGTCTGTCTTTTGAAAAAGTCGTTCGCAAGGATATCTCCTCCTAATATGCTGCGGATAGACATATGCTTGGGCGAAGCAGATTGTCCGTCTTTGGGTTGTTGTGTATTTTGTTTCAGTTCTTCTTCCATCTCGTTATCTCTTTTCTGCAATTCTCAACTTGGCGCTTCGGGAGCGCGGATTGCGTGTCACTTCTTCGTTGCCGGCAACAATAACTTTGTTGTTGACTAGTTTGAAAGGTGTCTGTACATTACCAAAGAAATCTTGTTCGGCCTTGCCTTCTATGTTTCCGGTTTTCATGATATTCTTTACCATGCGGTCTTCTAAAGAGTGATAGGTGATTACTACCAGTCTGCCTCCCGGTTTCAGTGCCTTGGTTGCTGCATAAAGCATTTCTTTCAATGCTTCCATTTCCTGATTTACCTCTATGCGTAGAGCTTGGAACACCTTTGCGAGCTCTTTCTTTTCACGTTCCCGCCCGAAAAGCGGTTTGATGACTTCGAGGAAATCACCGATGGTGACAATTTGTTTTACACCTCGTGCTTTAACGATGGCTGATGCCAGTTTGCGGCTGTTCTTCAATTCACCATATAAATAGAAAATATTAGCCAAACGTTCTTCGTCATAGGTGTTCACTACATCAGTAGCTGTCATACCTGCGCGTTTGTTCATCCGCATGTCTAATTTGCCCTCGAAGCGGAATGAGAATCCACGTTCGGAGTCGTCAAAGTGATGTGAGGAAACGCCCAGATCGGCCAAAATGGCATCCACCCCTTCCACGCCATAATAACGTAGGAAGTTGGGAAGGTAGCGGAAGTTACTACGCACAAAAGTGAAGCGGCTGTCGCTTACAATATTCTTCTCGGCATCTTCATCTTGGTCAAAACTATATAGATGCGCGGTGCTACCCAGCCGGCTTAGAATTTCCTTGGAATGTCCTCCGCCGCCGAAAGTGGCATCTACATAAATACCTCCGGGTTGGATGTTCATTCCGTCTACGCTCTCGTTTAATAATACCGGTACATGATATATCTGTTTTGCTTCACTCATTCTATTTCTACGTTGTTATTAGTTCCCATAATTTCTTCCAATTCTTTTCCAAAGTCCTCCGGTGTGATGAAGGGTTTGTCTGCTATTTCTTTAGACCAGATTTCTATAGTGTCGTCCAATCCGATAAAACGTACATCTTGCTGTATTTTAGCTAATTTCAAATATCGTTTTGGAATCAGAAAGCGCCCGTTTCCATCCAATGTGATAACTTCTACATCCGAAACGAACTGACGGAAAATCATTTGGTGTCTGGAATTCCAGCGATTGAGTTTGCAACGTAGTTCGTTCATTTGTTCGTTCCACACATTTTCAGGGTAAAGTACCAGGCAGTCTTGGTAGGTGTCTTTGCGTAAAATCAGGCACTCCTGGGAGGCAGCTTGTAGCTGCTTCCTGAATACGGCAGGCAGGAACACTCTGCCTTTTGCATCCGTCTTTGCTTCAGAATTCCCAAGAAATCGCATGTTTACACCTTATTATATTGTTCAAGGTGTAAAATTACACAATTCCCCACAATTCCCCACAATATTTTAAGAAAATATTTCGAGAAGTTTTCAACAGGCTGTTAATGTAGCTAGTAGCTTGGTAAACAGGAGGTTTAAAATTAATAATT
>OJPE01000721.1_pt1 | contig 13228 bp, 10 predicted proteins | sample 1598351 | NCBI WGS metagenome assembly OJPE01 (sample SAMN03922475, study PRJEB24848) | human gut metagenome | isolation source: stool sample | host: Homo sapiens | place: Germany | collected 2010-11 | reverse complement strand
CCAGTAACTCAACGATTACTCGGTTGTTTAACGATTACAACGGCACAGGAAGCCACTATCCTCCTAAAACGCACAAAACCCCGCCGCAGAATCGCTCTGCGGCGGGGTTCGTTTATGCTCAAAAACGGCAAAAGTCTTGATTTCAAGCGGCTCTCGGGCATAGAAAAAGTCCACCGTAATTCTTTCAGAATTACGGTGGACTTATGGCGGAGAAGGAGGGATTCGAACCCTCGATACCCTTGTGGGGTATACACGATTTCCAATCGTGCGCGCTCGACCAGGCTACGCGACTTCTCCACGTTCTGTTCGGGTTGCTTACATTTTAAGTTGTCAGCTTGCACATTATAATCAAGATTCGTCATAAAGTCAAGTACCATTTTGAAAGAAACGCATTTTTTGCGCGTATTTGTCTCAGCCCAGCAGACAGGCGAGCAGGTTTCGCACGGCTTGGGCGTGGCAGCGGTCCTGCTGCGCCATGGCGGCCAGCGTTTGGTGCAGCGGGGACGGCGCGGTGTTCGCCGCCGCGTCGAGCCGCTCCGCCAGCTTAAGCTCCTGCGTATAGACGCAGCGCAGATCCTGCGCGGCCGTGCCCAGACGCGGGCAGGCGGCGGGCGGGACGCAGCGCTCGCCCGTGCGCAGAAAATACTCCACCTGCAGCTCCTTCTGATGTGCCCGCTCCTGCGCCGCGATGCCGAGCAGCTGCTGCCGCCCGGTGCGGATGCGCTGCGAGAGCGCTATGTAAAACGCAGCCCCGGCCGCCTTGGCGCGGATGCACTCGGCGAGCAGATCGGTCAGCGTGTCGGCTTCCGGCGGCGTGGTCACGGGCGCGTCCACGCTGCCCGCTACACGCTGCCATACGCGCTGAAATGTGCGGTTGTCAAGAAAAACGGAATCCTGCATCGTCCATACCCCCACACCATGCTATGGCCCGGCTTGCAAAAACGTGCGAAGTGTGCCATAATCACGGCAGAGACTTTTCCGTCGGAGGCGACCATTATGGCTCGATTTTTCATAGCAGGTACGAATTTCCCGAATGGCCGGGCGATCATCCGCGGCCGCGACGCCGACCACCTCCGCGTGCTGCGTCTGCGCGCGGGCGACGACATTGTCATCTGCGACGGCGCGGGGCGCGACTATAAGTGCCGCCTGATACAGACGCTGGAGCACGAGGCCGAGGCCGAGGTCATCGAGGTCGTGCCGTGCAAGGCAGAGCCCACTGTGCGCTCGACGGTGTTTGCCGGCCTGCCGAAGGGGGAGCGCAGCGACTTTCTCGTGCAGAAGTGCACGGAGGCGGGCGCGTCCGAGATCGTGTTTTTCTCCTGCACGCGCTGTGTGGCCAAGGCCGTCAATATGGAAAAGAAGCTCGAGCGCTGGCAGCGCATCGCCGAGGAGGCGGCCAAGCAGTCCGGCCGCGGCATCATCCCGCAGGTGCGCTATGAGGCGGACTTCGTCGCTGTGCTCAACGACGCACTGCAAACCGATCTGCCGCTGTTCATGTACGAGACCGGCGAGCGCGAGACGATCCGCGACGCGATCGAGCACACGGCGTCCCCGATCGCATCGGCGGCCATCATCACGGGGCCGGAGGGCGGCTTTGCCGAGTTTGAGGTCGACATGGCCCGCAAGCTCGGTATGCACATCTGCTCCATGGGCGAGCGCATCCTGCGGTGCGAGACGGCTCCGGTCGTCGCGCTCACGGCGCTGATGTACGGCACCGGCAATTTGTAAACTTTTTTTGAAGTTGGGGCTTGACAAGCCCTGCGTGTGTATGTAATAATACTCGACGCAATCAAATAAATATCCGTCGAAACCTCAAGGATCGGCTCGGCTGAGACTGGAGGCGGAGGAACTCTGGAGAATCCCGCATGAAAGCGGGTGCCGAAGGTGCAAGGCGAAAGCCGAATCTCTCAGGCAAAAGGACAGAGCGAGTGCCCGATGTGTGCGGGCGTTCAAGCGCTGTTTGTTCTCTGGAGCTGCTGGTCAAAACGACCGGCAGCTTTTTGCTTTGCAAAAATTCAATGCAGAGGGAGAAACAACATGGATACCTTACTCAAAATCGTGCAGACCATCAACATGTACCTGTCAGACTATGTGCTGATCATCCTGCTCCTCGGCGCGGGTCTGTATTTCACCATCCGCACGCGGTTCGTGCAGGTGCGCTGCTTCGGCGAGGGCTGGCGGCGCTTCTTCGGCGAGTTCAGTCTCAACGGCGAGAAGCACAAATCCGGCATGAGCTCGTTCCAGGCACTGGCGACGGCCGTCGCGGCGCAGGTCGGCACCGGCAACATCGTCGGCGCCTGCGGCGCGATCCTCATCGGCGGCCCCGGCGCGATCTTCTGGATGTGGATCATCGCGTTTTTCGGCATGGCGACGATCTATGCCGAGGCAGTGCTCGCGCAGGAGACGCGTGTGGTCGAGTCGGACGGCACGGTCCTCGGCGGCCCGGTGTACTACATCAAGCGCGCGTTCCCGAACGGCTTCGGCAAGTTCCTGGCCGGTTTCTTCGCGGTCGCGATCATTCTGGCGCTCGGCTTCATGGGCTCCATGGTGCAGTCCAACTCCATCGGCGAGGCGTGCCAGAACGCGTTCCACATCCCGAGCTGGGTCATGGGCCTGATCGTTTCCGCCATCGCGGCGTTCATCTTCATCGGCGGCGTGCAGCGCATCGCCTCCGTCACGGAGAAGATCGTGCCGGTCATGGCCTGCCTGTATCTGGTCGGCGGCCTGATCGTGCTCTTTGCCCGCATCCGCTACGTGCCGGAGACCTTCGGCATGATCTTCAAGTACGCCTTCGTGCCGCAGTCCATCATCGGCGGCGGCATCGGCTATGCGCTCAAGACGGCCATCAGCCAGGGCGCCAAGCGCGGCCTGTTCTCGAACGAGGCCGGTATGGGCTCCACGCCGCACGCGCATGCGCTGGCCAACGTCAAGAGCCCGCACGAGCAGGGCACGGTCGCAATGATCGGCGTGTTCATCGACACGTTCGTCGTCCTGACCATGACGGCGCTCGTCGTCATCTCCACGCTCTACGCCGGCAACGGCCCGCTGGCCCACGGCGCGGTCGACGGCATCTCCAAGACGAACATGGCGCAGCTCGCGTTCTCGAGCGTGTTCGGTGATACGCTCGGCAATGCGTTCGTGGCTATCTGCCTGCTGTTTTTCGCGTTCTCGACGATCGTCGGCTGGAACCTCTTCGGCCGCATCAATGTCAATTATCTCTTCGGCAAGAAGGCAAACCTTGCCTACTCCATCATCGCCATCATCTTCATCTTCCTCGGCTCCTGCCTGTCCAATGATCTGGTCTGGGAGCTGACGGATATGTTCAACCAGCTCATGGTGCTGCCGAACATGATCGCACTCGTCGCGCTGTCCGGCATCGTGGCCGTGGCCGCACGCAAGCGCAGCGACGAGCACGAACTGCGCAAGTAACATCCCAACAGAAAAACCGCCCTGCACCGATCGGTGCAGGGCGGTTTTTGCATGTTCGCTTATTTGCAGCGGCGCAGCACCTCGAGCGTGTAGCGCCAGACGCGCTGCACGGAGGCAATGTGCATCCGCTCGCGGCAGGTGTGGATCTCCGTCAGATCCGGGCCGAAGGACACGCAGTCGAGCCCCGGCAGCTTCCCGGCAAACAGTCCGCACTCGACGCCGGCATGGATGGCTTCCACCTTCGGATCGCGGCCGTACTGTTCGCGGAAGACCGCGACCATGCGCTCGCGCAGAGGCGAGTCCTTGCGGTATTCCCACGCGGGGTAGTCGCCCGAGACGGCCACCGTGCCGCCGAGCTGCGCCATCAGGCAGCGCAGACGCGCGACGAGCATCTCCTTTTGCGTGGACACGCTGCTGCGCACGCAGAATGACGCCTGCACGGTGTCCGCATCCGTCGTCAGGATGCCGAGATTCAGCGACGTCTGCACGAGACCCGGAATGTCCCGGCTCATGGCCTGAATGCCGTTCGGCAGGCAGCAGAGCATGCACACGGCGCGCTGCGTGGACGCCTCGTCCATCGGCGGCTGCTGCGCCTGGGCTGCGTCAACGCGCACGGACACATCCGGGTCGGTGGCCGCGTATTCGTGCTGGAGCGCGGCGTCCATGTCCGCGATCGCCGCCTGCGCGGCGGCTGCATCGGCCACGGCGATGACGGCCCGGCTCTCGCGCGGGATGGCGTTATCCTTCAGGCCGCCGGCGACGGAGACGAGCCGCAGCGGCGTACGCGCGCCGACGGCGTACAGCACGCGGCCCATGAGGAGGTTTGCGTTGCCGCGGCCCTTGTCGATCTCTGCGCCCGAGTGGCCGCCGAGCAGACCGCCGACCGTCACGGTCAGCGCTGTGCCGGAAAACGGCGCGCGCGTGACCGGCAGCGTGCACACGGACACGTTGCCGCCGGCGCAGCTGACGGTGAGCACGCCCTCGTCCTCGGAGTCGAGGTTGAGCATCGTGCGCCCCTTCAGCACGGAGGCGTCCAGTGCGGCCGCGCCGAGCATGCCGGTCTCCTCATCGACGGTGATGACGACCTCGAGCGGGGGGTGGGGGATGTCGTCCGCAGCCAGGATCGCCAGCGCCATGGCCACGGCGATACCGTCGTCCCCGCCGAGCGTTGTGCCGCGTGCGCCGATCGTATCGCCGTCCACGAAGAGGTCGAGCCCCTCGCGGGCCATGTCCTTCGTGCAGTCCGGCGCAGTCTCGCAGACCATGTCCATGTGCCCCTGCAGGATGACCGGGGCGGCGGATTCATACCCCGGCGTGCCGGGTGCGAAGATGATGACATTGTTGTGCGCGTCCTGAATGCAGCGCAGCTGATGTTCGGCTGCGAAGCGAACAAGGTAATCGCTGATGGCTTTCGTGTTGCCGGAGCCGTGTGGGATGGCGCACAGCTGCTCAAAACAGGAAAAGACAGCGCGCGGCTCAAGATGATCGAGAATCGGCATGACAAATCTCCTTTTCTGGTGAAATGGACCCGGCGGACACGCTGCTGTGCCCGCCGGGGATGGTTACGATTCGGCCGGGATCTGCACCCGGGACAGGGAGGCGCGGATGTTGCCGGTGAACAGCAGACTCAGGCGGCGGATCTGCGCCTCGAGATCCTCTTTCATCCCGTTTTCGAGCCATTCGTAGAAAATGTCCGTGATGCCGAAGCGGTAGAGGTCGCACACGAGCTTTTTGTCCGCCTCGCTCACGCGCAAGCCGTGGGCCTGTGCCTCCACATAGCTGCGCATCATTTCCCCGGAAATGCGGTCCACATGCTTTTCCAGCTCCAGACGGTGCGAGGAGGTGTAGATGTGGTACACGGCGCGCTTGTGCTCACGCGCGAAGCGGGAGGCGGTGATCATGCACTCTTCCCAACTGCCGGTCGTCTCAAATTCATCGAGCGCGCGCTCGGTCTCGCGGCGCAGGATGGTATCGAGCAGCTCATACAGGTCGGAGTAATGATAATAAAACGTCCGGCGTGTGATCTGGCATTCTTCCACGAGCTGCGTTACGGTGATCTTGTCAAACGGCTGCTCGGACAGCAGCTTCAGGAACGCATCCTGGATGGCGGCTTCAGTCAAATGTGCCAAGCGGGATCCCACCTTTCTGGTCGTGCGGCGCGGTCATTGCGCGGCCGGTTGTGTGTCCTGTGCGGGGAGATATTCGATGTGCGCATAGCTGTGCCGCCGGGCGACAGTATCGCACATGAATGTATAGACTTTTTGATGCAGGGCCCGGCGGGCGCTGCGCGGCGGCAGGGATGCGTCCGGGTAGACCGGCTCGCCGACAACGACGGTGATGCACGGCGGCAGAAACCGCAGCAGCTTCCGCTGCCGGTAGACGACCACCACGCCGACGGCGGGCACCTGCTCGCGCACCGGATAGGCAAACGCTGTGTCCGGGAACGGGCGGATACCATTATAATATGGCCAGATGTGCGCCTCCGGGTAGATCATGACGGCCTGGCGGCGCTCGAGCCGCCGGTGGATCGCGGCCAGAAACTGCCGCGTGCCGTCGATCGTGTCGGCCAGCGGGACGGCCCCGAGCATCTGCACGATGTTGCGCACACCCGGAATGGAGACTGTGTCCGCCGCGGTGACGATGTTTGCGCGGCGCGGGAACGCCAGCAACGTCGGGATGAAGGCATCCGCCAGCGTGTTCGTGTGGTTACCGTAGAGAAAATAGCCGCTGGGCAGCTCGCGCAGCGCTTTGCGGTTTTCGATCCGCAGGCCGAAAACGAGCTTGCAGTACAAAAACAGAAACGGCGTCATGATCAGCCGGTAGACGACGAACGCGAGCGCCTGCCAGACCGGGCTGGGGTGCTCATAAGGAAAGTCGGCGCCGATCGGCTTCGGCCGGATGTGCCCGTTCGTCGGCGCGAAGTCGTCGTGCAGCGGGTCGTGATAATAGATGGTCTTGCGGCTCATGCCGGCTCACCGCGCAGGGCGACGGCGTCAAAGAGCATCTGCTCCATCTGGCGCATGCAGCTCTGCTGTTCAAACTGCGTGCCGCTCTCGAGATATTTCCGGCTGTAGTCCGCGCGCTCGGCCGGGTGCTCGACCCAGTAGTCGATCTTGGCGGCCATATCCTCGGGGTCCTTATTTTTAAATAGAGATTTCTCGTCGAGCGCGAATGACTTGGCCGCACTCTTCGGGGAGTTGGCGATGACCGGCACCAGCCCGCAGGCGATGGCCTCCAGACAGGCGATGGACTCGATCTCCACCTCGGCGGGGTGACAGTAGAGGTCGGCGCAGCGCAGCAGATTCAGCAGGTCCTGCCGTGAGAAAAACGCGATCTCCATGTCGACGCCGTATTTTTCGGCCAGATGACGGTAATGCTCTTCACGCGGCCCTTCACCGGCGAGGATCAGGTGGATCTGCTCGCGGTGGGCCGAGCGGCCGATGGCCTTGATGAGGATCTCCTGATTCTTTTCGCTCGACAGGCGGCCGGTCGAGACGATGAGGAACTTGCCTTCCAGTCCCGCCGGGCGCTTGGCCGGGCCGGGCGTGAACATGCTGTTGACGCCGTTGGAGATCACGCGGCCGTTCGTCGGGCCGACGACGGCCTCAAACGTGTCGCGGATGAACTGCGTCGGGTAATGGATGATGTCCGAATACTGATACACCATCTGGTAGCAGGCGCGGTAGACGCCGCGGTTGATCGCATCGAGATCCTTGCACAGAAAGTGCGCCGTGACGTTCTCGGCCTGGCAGTGGAAGCTGGAGGTGATGGGCTTGTTATACGCCTTGGCGATTTTCACCGCCGTGTGCGACAGCTGCAGCACGAACGTCGTGTGCACGACGTCGCAGTCGCGGATCGCGTCCTCGAGCAGGGAGCGGTCCAGGCGCGGCAGCGTCACGCCGTTGCGCTCCACGATCGGGTTGAGCAGGTAGAGGTTCAGCTCCGGTACGACGTAAAAGCACTCGTTGCCGGCCTTGTCCTGATCGGCACAGACCACGCGCACCGTGTGCCCCTGCGCGCGCAGGAAGCGGATGAGGTTCATGCAGGCAATCGTGGTGCCATTGTTTTCTTCGCCCAGAATATCACAGACAATCGTGATCGTCATGTTGTCGTATCATTCCTTGTTTTTTGAATTGGCAGGAGCGTCCCGCCGCATGATGCGACATTGCTCATTGTAACCGGAAGAAATGAGAGCCGCATGAAAAATAGAGGATAAAGATCCATTCATTTAAGAATTCAAACAAATCTCACAATATCATATCATACTTTCTCACGTGAGAAAACCTCTCATTTTCCTGAAAATGTGACGGATTTTTTGCAAGGATCGCAAAACGGACGCGCGCCCTCTTGAATTACGTTTTCGAATCGTGTATATTATTTATACCCATGTGTTCATATTTTTTGTTTTAGGAGAGCAAATTATGACAGACTATCAGAAGATGTATCAGGAAAAGCTGACGACGCCGGATAAGATTGCCCAGCAGGTGCAGTCCGGCTGGCTGCTCGGCATGGATACGGCGACCTCGCAGACACCGGCCATCATGACCGCAATCGCGGAGCGCATCCGCAACAGCGATATTACGGGCGTGAAGGTGCAGGCCCTGCTCGATGCGTACCCGTTCGAGTTTTATACCGACCCCACGCTGGCCGGCAAGATGACCGGCTACAGCTGGTTTTCCAGCAGCGCGGCGCGCAAGGCGGTCAACGCCGGCTATGCCGATATCATCCCGGCATATTACCGCGATTTCCCGACCCGCATCCGCACGGAGTACGACTATGACGCCGTGTGCGTCGAGGTCGCGCCGATGGACCGCCACGGCTACTTCAGCCTGGCGCTCAACGGTTCGTATATCGACGCCATGCTCGACAAGACCAAGCGTATCTTCCTCGAGGTCAACGACCGCCAGCCACGCGGCCTGTGCGGCTCGCTGATCCACATTTCGCAGGTCGACGCCATCGTGGAGTATAACCACGATCTGCCGGTCCTGCCGCCGGTCCAGCTCGACGAGGTGAGCAAGACGATCGGCGGCCTCATCGCCGAGCGCATTCCGGACGGCGCGTGCCTGCAGCTCGGCATCGGCGCGATCCCGGACGCGACCGGCATGGCGCTCAAGGCCAAGCACGACCTCGGCATCCACACCGAGATGTTCACCGACTCCATGGTCGAGCTCATCGAGTGTGGCGCGGTCAACAACAGCAAAAAGCAGATCCATCGCGGCAAGACCGTCACGACGTTTGCCTTCGGTTCGCAGCGCATTTATGACTATATCGACGATAACCCGGCCGTGGAGATCCTGCCGGTCGAATACGTCAACGATCCGGACGTCATCTGCCAGAACGACAACATGATCTCCATCAACGCAGCGGTCGAGGTTGACCTCTTCGGCCAGGTCTGCGCCGAGTCGGTCGGCACGAAGCACATGTCCGGCTCCGGCGGCCAGATCGACTATGTCCGCGGCGCCTGCCAGTCCCGCGGCGGCAAGAGCTTCATCGCCTTCACGTCCACGGCCAAGGGCGGCACGATCAGCAAGATCAAGTCCATCCTCACCCCGGGCGCCGTCGTTACGACGAGCAAGAACGATGTCGACTACATCGTCACCGAGTACGGCGTGGCGCATCTGCGCGGCCGCAGCCTTGGCGAGCGTGCCCGCCAGCTGATCGCCATCGCGCACCCCGACTTCCGCGACGAGCTGACCTTCGAGGCCAAAAAGCGCGGCATTATGATCTGATCCCGCAGTGCAAAGCCTGCTGTCCGTATCCCACGGACGGCAGGCTTTTTTTGTCCATACGCATTCTGTATCTGGGCGCACACAATGGTGACGTGTGTTTCATCAAGCGCTGGGAAATGTGCAAAAGTGTTACATTTGTACCGCAGTGGGGATTGTGCATTTCTCGCAGCGGCAATATAGTGTAACCATAAAAAGGGGACAGATTTCGATGCTGTCCCAAATCTATTGGAGGGATTTTTCATGAAGAAAACGTGGAGCAGAGTGCTCGCCACCGTTCTGGTTCTGGCGATGGTGCTTTGCATGCCCGGTTTCGCAGCAAGCGTTGCCGATACGACGGACTTCGAGTCCGATCGTGCGACCTCTGCTGACGAACTGACGGACGCGGATCTGCCGGAGCTCCTGTCGGCGAGCGGCAACCACTATCCGATCGTGCTGGTGCACGGCCTGTTCGGTTGGGGCGGCACGGAAGTGCTCGGCCTGAACTACTGGGGCGGCTTCAGCAGCCTGCGCGACATTCTCAACAATGCCGGCTACAAGGTCTACACCCCGTCCATCGGCCCCGTCGCCAGCAACTGGGACCGCGCCTGTGAGCTGTATGCCTACCTCGTCGGCGGCACGGTCGACTACGGCGCATACCACTCCGCCACCAACGGCCATGCGCGCTATGGCCGCACGTTCCCGGGCGTTCTGCCGGAGCTGAATAACCCCGACAGTGAGCTGAAAGTGCATCTGGTCGGCCACAGCATGGGCGGCGAGACGATCCGTATGCTCGCACAGCTGCTGGAAAACGGCGATGCCGATGAGCGCAACGCCAGCCGCGGCGGTGATATCAGCGCGCTGTTCACCGGTGAGTGCCGCCACTGGATCGAGAGCATCACGACGCTCTGCACGCCGCACGACGGCAGCCAGTATGACACGAAGGTCTATCAGAACATCGGCGATCTGGCCCAGTATGCCATGGGCATCATCGGTGCGGTTACCGGCACCAATGTCAATGAGAACAACTTCGGCCTGGACTTCAAGCTCGATCAGTGGGGTCTGGTGCGCCAGCCCAACGAGTCTTACTCCAGCTACTTCAACCGTGTGATCAACAGCAAGATCTGGACGCAGCACACCAACGACCTGAGCGTCTATGACCTTGACGTCGACGGCGCGGCCGTGCTCAACGGCTATGCCAAGGCGCAGGATGATATCTATTACTTCTCCGTCGCCTGCTCGAACACCCATCGTGAACCGCTGACCGGCCACTATCTGCCGAATGCCAGCATGAACCCGATGATGGTCAAGAGCAGCACCTACATGGGCAGACACGTCAACTACGCGGTCGGCCATGTGAACATCACGCCGGACTGGTGGGAGAATGACGGCATCGTCTCCGTCCGCTCCGCGATCCGTCCGCACGAGAATTCCACGGATAAGTACAATGAAAACTATGGCGTCGGCACTGACGGCAAGATGACCTTCAAGGCCGGCACCAAGATGGGCGTCTGGAACTACATCGAGAAGATCGACAACACCGACCACATCAACATGGTCGGCCAGATGCAGAAGTCCACGCACGCCATGCTGCAGGAAAAGTTCTTCGAGCTGGCCAAGATGCTCAACAGCATCCCGGTGAGCAGCTCGACCGGTGCACATGTCTGCCCGGGCGCTCACTTCACCGATATGCCCGCCTACACCAACTGGGCGCATAAGGGCCTGGATTACTGCATCCAGAACGGCATCCTGAACGGCACGAGCGCGACGACCATCGCGCCGAACGGCACGACCACGCGCGCACAGCTTGTGACGATGCTCTACCGTCAGGCCGGTTCTCCGAAGGCTGCCAAGTCCAGTCCCTTCACCGATGTGACCGACAGCTGGTCTGTCGATGCGGTCAACTGGGCGTTCGAGAAGGGTGTCGTGAACGGCACGAGCCCCACCACGTTCTCCCCGAATGATGTCATTACGCGCCAGGATATGGCGACCATCCTCTATAACTACACCAAGAATGTTCTGGATCTGGACGTGTACGATACCGCTGACCTGACCGGTTATCCGGACTACAGCTCCATTTCCGATTATGCCCGCACGCCGCTGTCCTGGGCGGTCGCACAGGGCGTGATCCTCGGCGTCGGCAATTCCAACGGCGTGGACACCCTTCAGCCGAAGGGTGATGCCACCCGTGCGCAGACCGCTACGATCATCATGCGCTTCTGCCAGAACGTCCTCTGAGACTTCATTTCAACAACACAAGCCCGATGGGATCTTCCCATCGGGCTTGTCCTGTTTTCGCTTTTCCTAAAAATCAGCGCGCCTTTTCCCAGCCGTCGAGCGGTGCGCGCTGGATGGCGCCGAACACCTTGCTGCGCAGATCGGGGTAGGTCTGGCTCATGGTGCGGATGAACTGCTTGATCTCGTAGCGCTTGCTGCCGCGGTCCTCGGGGCAGGGGTTTTCGACGATCGGCAGCGCCAGCGCCTTCGCCAGATTGGCGATGCGCCCCTCGCCGGCGTAGAGCATCGGACGGATCTGATCCACGCCCGTGCGCGTCATGTGTGTCACCGGCTGAAAGCAGCTGATGCGCCCCTCGTACACGAGCGAGAGCAGGAACGTCTCGACCGCGTCGTCAAAGTGATGGCCGAGCGCGAGCTTTGTGATGCCACGCGCGCTGAGCGCGGTACACAGCGCGCCGCGGCGCATCTTGGCGCACAGGGAGCAGGGATTGTCCTCCTTGCGCACGTCGAACACGACCTCTTTGATGTCCGTTTTCAGGCGGGTGTACGGCACGCCAAGCGTTTCGCACAGCTCTGCCACCGGCGTGAAATCCATGCCGTCGAACCCGAGCTCGACCGTGATGGCCTCGAGCGCAAACGGCTTCGGATAGTACCGGCGCAGCTCGTTGAGCGCCATGAGCAGCACGAGCGAATCCTTGCCGCCCGAGACGCCGACGGCGACGGTGTCGCCCGGCGCGATCATGTCATAATCCTCCACGCACCGGCGCACCAGACCGGTGAACGCGTTCAGGTCATTCATAGCGGGACCTCCAAAATGAAAATAGAAACTGTGAATTCGAGCGTAAAACGGAGAAAAACGGAGATTTTGAGAGCAAAGTAATATCTAAATCAAAATTCCGTTGACAGGTACCACCGATTGTGGTATAAAAGATAAGCGCGAATGTGAGACCTATTCTACGTTCGCGCCTGAAAAATGTCAAAATGTTTTTCAACACATTCAAATTGGAGGCACGAATATGTCCACTACTTTGCTGAACAAGGACACCGTTACCCGCAAGTGGTACGTTCTGGATGCAGCCGGCAAGCCGATGGGCAAGACCGCAGCGCTCGCTGCCGATCTGCTGCGCGGCAAGCTCAAGACCGACTACACCCCGCACGTTGACTGCGGCGACTTTGTCATCATCATCAACGCCGAGCAGGCAGTGCTCACCGGCAAGAAGCTCGAGCAGAAGTACTACCGCACGCACTCCGGTTATCCCGGCGGCCTGCACGAGACGCAGTACAAGAAGCTCATGAAGGACAAGCCCGAGCTGGCTATGCGTCTGGCTGTGCGCGGCATGCTGCAGAAGAACACCATCGCCCAGTGGCAGCTCAAGCGCCTGAAGATCTATCGCGGCGCCGAGCATCCCCATGCGGCACAGAAGCCCGAAGTCTGGGATCGCTGAGAAGGAGGAAATAGAACATGGCAACTTATACGAGCAAGAAAGCCTATATGTACGGCACCGGCCGCAGAAAGTCCTCCGTCGCGCGTGTGCACCTGTTCCCGAACGGCACCGGCAGCATCACCATCAACGGCCGTCCGCTGGATGACTACTTTGGTCTCGAGACCCTGAAGCTCATCGTTCGTCAGCCCTTCGCGGCGACCGATACCATGGGCAAGTTCGACGTCGAAGCCACCGTGACCGGCGGCGGCGTGACCGGCCAGGCCGGCGCGATCCGCCACGGCATCGCCCGTGCGCTGCTGCAGGTCGAGGACAGCTACCGTGCGCCCCTGAAGGCTGCCGGCCTGCTGACCCGTGACCCGAGAATGAAAGCTGTCTCTTATACACATCTCCGAGCCCACGAGACGCTACGCT
>OJPE01000708.1_pt1 | contig 13417 bp, 10 predicted proteins | sample 1598351 | NCBI WGS metagenome assembly OJPE01 (sample SAMN03922475, study PRJEB24848) | human gut metagenome | isolation source: stool sample | host: Homo sapiens | place: Germany | collected 2010-11 | reverse complement strand
GAAAACATGAAAAACGTAGCAATTTTTGCTTCCGGATCGGGTACGAACGCGGAGAATATCGTCCGATATTTCTCTAAAAGTGAAACTATTAAGGTGGCAGTTGTTTTGTCTAACAACCGGAACGTTGGTGTGCATGCCCGGGTGAATAAGTTGGGTGTTCCTTCTTTTGTCTTTTCGAGGGAGGAATTTGCAGATGGGGCGCCTGTCTTGGCAAAGCTTGCGGAATATGATACGGATCTGATTGTCCTTGCCGGCTTCATGAATAAGATCTCCGATCCCTTGTTGAATGCCTATCCGGGTAAGATTATCAATATTCATCCTGCACTTCTGCCTAAATACGGAGGCAAAGGCATGTACGGGATACACGTGCACAAGGCGGTCGTTGCCGCCGGCGAGCGGGAGACCGGTATTACGATCCATTACATAGACGAACATTACGACGAAGGAACGGTTATCTTTCAGGCAAAATGCCCCGTCCTGCCGTCCGATACGCCGGAAGAGGTTGCCGCGAAGGTGCACGCACTCGAATACGCTCATTATCCCAAGGTTATAGAAGATTTGCTTGCAGCCCGTATTTGAGGGATTGTATCAGAAGTTCGCGCTCAGTTGCATGACATAGGTACGGGGTGCGGAAACGAGCATCGGACGTGTACTGTATTCTTTGTTGAACAAGTTATTCACCATGAACTGGAAAGACAGTCCTTTTATGATCTTCACGCCTGCACGCAGGTCGACCACACAGTAGGGCGTGTTGTTTTTCGCCCAATAGGAATGAAGTGTTTGTCCGTTTACGTTGCCGAAGAGGATGTCGCGCACGTAGTCCATGATCTCTGGTTGTTCTTTTGTTCGCTCGTCCACCATCAGGTAGTCTACGGCCAACGTCTTACTTTTCCACACGATATTGGTTCCTAGTGTCAGCCGTTTCCATTGGAAGTCAAGGATGGCTTTCACTGTGTGTTTTTGGCGGTACTTCAGGTATTTGGATGTATTGGACTTCTCTTTCATCTGCATCGGATCATCGTAGGTCGCCTCTTCTTCGTTCTTTTTCTTATAATCGGCGTCTTCAGGTTCGATGAATACATATCCTAAGTTGTAGCTTAGTGTGGTATTGGGATTGAACGTGTAGACACCGTTCGTACTGACTTCCGCCCCGTAGATACGTGCTTTCGACACGTTATAGAACTGGGCGCCGAATCCCGGCATCTGGCCTTGGGTAATCATGCTCAAGAGGTCGCGCACACCGTTGATATACTGAAAAGTCGTATTGTTGAAGATTCCGAAGCGGAATTCGATCATGTCGGTATATTGGGTATAAAATCCCGCCAAGTCGAAGAATCCCGTCAGGTTTCCGAACTTATATCCCTGTTTGAAGCCCAGTTCGGCATTTACACCTTTTTCGGCATTCACCTCTTTGTTCGGGTACACGCCGACACCGCCGATGTCCTTACGGGCATATTTCTCGGTCAGAGAGGGATAGCGGTAGCCTTGCCCGAAGCTGGCGCGGATAAAGCTGTAGTCGGCAAGTTGGTAGTTCAGTCCGGCGCGGAAGATCGGTTTGACCGGAATCTTGGTTCCGAACAGTTTGGTATCCGCTTCCCGCAGGTAACCATCCACCCGGTAGTATTCGGCACGCATGCCGGCCGATACGCTCAGGCGGTCGAAGAAACGCTGGTCGTACTGGGCGAACAGGGCGGCATTGTCGCTGTCGTGCGTCCCGGTGGTTTTCGAAACGCTTTTCATGTGTTCGTAGGTTGCCCCGGCGGTGATCTGACTTCCGTTGTCCCATTTCTTATTGAACTGGTAGTCTACATAGTAGGTGTAGTTCTTGTCCGTCCCTTTGGGAACATTCTCCTTGTTGTTGTTCATCACCCAGGAGATCAGGTCGCAGTAATCGGCTGTCGTGGCAGTCGGGAATACCCCGTTCAGGATGTTGACGGCCCCGTCCACGATCCCGTTCAGGTCGCCTTGCAGTATCGGCTGGATCAGCGGGAAGAACGGGCTGTAGTCTCCGTTCTTGATGTTGTCGATATAGGCGGTGACCGTGGCGGCATCGCTTCCCATATTGCCTAAGATGTCGTCGAGCGACTTATGGCTGGAGCTTCCGTCGATGATGTTGTCTCCCCGGTAATAGAAACGGGTCTTGATCTTATGCGAGGTATTGTTGGTCGGATTGGTAAAATTGAAGAACGGGTCGATATAGAAGGTGTTCCCCTTGCGACCCATGTTGGCGATGGATGACGGCTGGTAGACTTCTACCGGAGAACGCCAGATGAAGAAGTCGGCATATTTGTCGGCCAGATAATTGAAATTGAACCCGTAGTTCAGCAGTTTGCCCTCTTTCATCGGATGGTGGTATGTCATATTGCCTCCGAGTCGCAGACGCCGGTTGTATCCTTGATCGCGGTATCCGTCATCGGAAAACAGGTTGAGTCCGCCCGATACATCGAAGTTTCCGATCCGTCGTGCGTGCGAGACGTCTGCCCCTTCATATTCGTCATGAACCGGATGGTCGTATACCCCGACATAGGCGCGGGCACTTGTGGTCGGCGTGAGTCCCGGCCGTTTCGTGCGGATGTTGATCACCCCGTTCAAGGCCGATGAGCCGTAGAGCACAGAGGAAGCACCCTTCATCACCTCTACCTGTTCGATATTTTCGAGCGGGACGATGTTCCAGTTGATCACTCCGTTGCCCGAACTTAGAGCGCTCATACCGTCTACCAACACAAGGCTGCGCGAACCGACCCCGTATGTCCATCCGTTCCCGCCCCGTATGGAGGGTTGCTTGTCGTTGATATCCACACCCGGCATTGTGTTCAGTGTCGAACTCAGGTCGGTAGGGGCCTGCTTGGCGATATCGCCTGCTTTCAGCAGGTCCATCGAAACGGTGACATCGCTTAGTTTCTGTTCGAAGCGTCCAGCACTGACCACTACGTCTCCCAACAGGTTCGTTTTGATGTTCATATAGACATCTTTTGTTTTGGTATCCCCCTTGCGGAGTATCAGCGGGAGTTGTTCGTTCTCGTACCCGATGTAACTGAACAGGAGGTCGATCCCACCGTCCGGCAACGCGATTTCATAGGCTCCGTCGGCATCCGATATGGTTCCGTTCGTATCCCCGTTTATTTTCTTGTAGGTGATGTTGACGCCCGGTAGCGGTTCATGGGTTTTCGCATCATAAACGTGCCCTTTCACCATTTGTCCGAATGCGGTCCCGGTGAAAAGTGACAGGGCGAAAATCAAGATATATAGCTTTCTCATATAAAATGCTTTTAATTGATGTTTTTGTCTTTGTACAAATAGATACCGATCTCAATGGGAATTGTGTTCAGCTCTTGGCTCAACTGGTTCAAGATCGCACCGAACGTCTTTCCTTTCAGGAGTATGGCTGCGATACTTACGAACTGGGGCGGGATCAGGTTGCCGATCAGATCCATGACAGGTGCGTTAAGCGTCTCTTCCGGAATAAAAACTTTCACGATCTCCAGCAAGGCGAACAATTCCTGTATTTCCGATTTGTCGAGGAGCAGGATGAGATCACCTTTTGCCGGGTCTTCGCTTTCGCGAATTGTCATTTTAATACCGGTTGTAGACCAAGTATTGATCTTCTGGTAGGCTGCCAGCAGCGCATTTTCCATAGAGCTATCCCCAGAGTTGGCTTTCGTCTGTCTGTTTATCATCACTTGGCGGATGATCATGTCGATCTGCGGGATTACATATAAGGATGTATTGTCGTTCACATAATAAGTCGCCAGGTTGGGAGGTGAAGCGTTCCAGTCGTTTGCCGGATGTTTGATGTAGTTGCCTATCAGACTTCCTATCCGGACCGAGTCGGGCAGGGGAGCATAGCGGGCGATGATGTTTCCGTCCGCCTGGAAGGCCAGACCGTCGAGCACAGAACTGATCAGGTTGCAGACCAGTTTGCCGCCCACCAGGTTATACAGCATTCCGATCATCGTCTGCATGCTGCCATTGTCTACATTGTAATAAGAGGCATTTTCGTGGGCGACATACCAGGTACCGTTCATTGTCAGCTGGTTCTCTGGAATCGTGATGTCCGACAGTTCCAGTATCAATTTTCCGGTCTGTATACTACCCAGATAATGAAATGCCGTACCGGTTGAGGTTGTCGCGCCTCCACTGAAAGAATAGCTGCCGGAACCTGCTGTCAGAGAGACGCCGGAGATAGCCGTTTCTTTATCGTGCGGTAGTACATATTTAAGAATGATGTGTGCGGTTTTCCCGTCATCCGTCTTAAATTCCACATCTTTTCCGATAAATGTATTCCCGTTATAGCTCAAAATAAGGGAATCTCCGTTTGCAGGGGCACTTAGTTTGTTAGAATAGGTCCCGCTTAGTTCCGCCGGGGAAAGGCCATCATAATCATCCTTGTCATTGCAGGATATCAAGAGAATAGCCAGCATCATGGCGCAAAGTAAACTGCATATTGATTTTCTGTCCATATGTTTCGCTTTTAGTCATATTATAGGATGATACAAAGAACAGGCTTAAGTTTGAAACAAACAATCTCCATGTTTGGGAATAAATATTCTATTTTTAAGATTGTTAGGTGAGCTAAGCATATTTTGCTACTTTTGAAACAACAAAACGATGTTTTTATGAAGATTGACGTTGACTTGCCTAAATTCGATATTCCGAAAGATTTTATCGTAGGCGATGGTATTACGGGTGACATCCTGAACATGTACGGGCTTTTTCCCTGCAAGATAAAAGCGGGCGTGTTTGCTTTTTGCACGCGGGGGACGATCCGTGTGACGATAAATCTGGATGAACATACGGCGCGGGCGAACGATTTCATCACTTTGCTGCCCAATACCTTTATCCAGATTCATGAAGTGTCGGAAGATGCGGAAGTCTGTTTCGTCGCTTTTTCTTCCCGTTTTCTGGAAAGCATCAATTTTATCCGGACGATCTCCAACTTGATTGTTACGATCATCGAGAATCCGGTAGTCCCTTTGTCCGGTAATGCCGCCGCTATCTATAAAGATTTTTTCTCCTTGCTGGTACGGGCTGACAACGCTCCGGACTCTATCCTCTTTACCGACAGTTTGAAACCGGTCCTTGACCTGCTGATCCAAGGGGTGGTCAATATGTACAGGAGGTTCAATACCTGGAAAGAACCGGTCCTGAGCCGTGATAAGGAGATCGCTCGCGAGTTCGTGCAGCTTGTCTGGCAATATTATACGAAAGAGCGGAGTGCCTCTTTCTATGCAGGAAAGTTGCGGATCACCTTGCCTCATTTCTGCTACGTGATCAAAAAGACGACCGGGATGACAGCCCTCGATATTATTGCCAACGTCGTGATAATGGATGCCAAAGCCCAACTGAAATCAACGAATCTCCCGATAAAGGAAATCTCTATCGGACTGGGCTACAGCAACGTCGCTTTCTTCGACAAGTATTTCCGTCGCTACGTGGGGATGTCACCGCTGGAGTATCGCAACAGCTAAGCCAACCATCTTATCTCAATTTGTTCCGGTTGAAATGAGGACCTGCTTTCAATAAAAAGAACAGTGTCGAAAAAATTGTCAGGCACGCCCCGAACAGGTAAGCGTAGTTGAATCCCCCGAAAGCCTGTGCGATGCTTCCGCCTATCATCAGCCCGATCCCGATCCCCACATCCCAACTGGTGAGATAGGTGGAAGTCGCTGTCCCCCTCTGGCTGTTGGGAGCGAGGTTCACGAACAGAGTGTTGAAAGCCGGGAACATCGTACCGAATGCGACTCCTTGTGAAAGGGCGATCCCGATATACAGATAAGAAGTGAAAGCCGGATTCCACTGCATCAGCCTTTCCAGAGCTGCCAGCCCGAAGAAGCTGGCGGCGGCAAGATACATTCCCAACGAGATGACCAACGTAATCCTTCCTTTGTCGACCTGCCGTCCGGAGAACATGCGCGAGACGGCCAGACCGATCGCCATAAAGGTGAAATATAATCCCGAATTGACGGAAATCCCGATTTCATCGGCATACATGGCCACGTATGTGGTCGTCATGCCGTAGGGGATGGAGAGCAGCAGCAAAGAGATGCCTGCCCAGGTCCCTTTCACCAAAAAGAAACGGTCCAGCGAGATCGGTTCCTTCTTTATCGGCTGCTTCTGCGGCGTCTTTACTAAATAGGCCATGATGAATCCGAGAAAACAGGAGAGGAGCGAGCAGGCGAAAATCGTTTCGTAGGAGAAGCTGGTGTGCATGAACAGCCCTGTCATCGGTCCGAAACTCATGGCCGTATTGTTTGCCAGCCCGTAATAACCGATCCCCTCGCCACGGCGGGAGGAGGGCAGGATGTCGATCACGATCGTATTGCCCGACACCGTCACCATGCCGAAGGCGAAGCCGTGCAGGATACGGAGCACGATGAAGATGCTCAGCAGGCTGGCGATCATATATCCGGCGAAGATGACCATGAAGACGGAGTAGGCTAAAAGGTACAACGGCCGTCTGGCGAATGTGTCCAGCAGGTATCCGGAGAACGGACGAATACAGAGGGCAGCAATAGTATAGCACGAAAGGATAAAACCGATCATCGATTTATCCGCATCGAACTGGTCCTGCAAGTAAAACGGCAGGATCGGCAATATCAGATAAAATGCGAAGAACAGCAAAAAGTTGGCTGCTAAGATATAGCAGAAGCTGGGTGATATAAGTTTGTCTTTTGCCATTGTTTCATTTTGTTTGTGTTATTGTTGGATTCCGAACCCCAATCTTCGGAGCTGTCCGGTTTCTTCCGGGGTCGCATGGACGATTGTGTATGCACCGTATTCTCTTGGGTGATGATAGTTTGTCCGGAACCACTCGAATCTGTCGGGATTTTCCCGTAGCGCCCGGTCTATGGCAAGCGGGTTAAAACTGGTGAGGATCGCTTGTTCGATCCGGTTTTTGTCAAACCGATTCAAGTCGATAACCGGAGTTTCGGGAGCTGTCGGAATCACTTCGCTGATCTTCTCGATCTTCACTTGGAAGAATTTTTCGATGTTTTTCAGACACATACGCGTACCATTGGCTTTCCCGTCTGCCGAGAAACCGGCAATATGCGGGGTGGCTATCGTGGCCAGTTCCAATAATTCCCGGTTTATATCCGGTTCGTTTTCCCAACAGTCCAAGATCAGTTCACTGATCTTACCCTCTTTCCGGGCATGCAATAGGGCATCCGTATCATGGACGGTTCCTCTGGATGCGTTGACGAACCAAGGTTTCCGTTGGAGCTTGCGGAAGAAGTCTACTCCTGCCAGGTGGCGGGTGGCAAAACGACCTTCTTTTGTCAGCGGCGTGTGGAAGGTGACGATGTCGGCTTGCTCTGCGATCGTCTCCAGTGAGACGAAACCGTCTTTCCCCTCCTTCTCCGCACGTGGCGGGTCGTTGCGGAGCACGTTCATCCCGTAGGCCGAGCATAACTTCTCCACCTCTTTTCCGACATGACCGACACCGACGATCCCGATCGTCTTCCCTTGTAGGGGTTCACCCTTGCGAAGCGCGATCGTGACCAATCCGGAAAGCACATATTGGGCGACCGAGACGGCATTGCATCCCGGTGAGTTCTTCCAGGTGATACCTGCCTTATCACAATACCGGGTGTCGATATGGTCGAAACCTATTGTAGCGCTGGTAATCAGTTTCACCCGGCTTCCTTCGAGCAGTTCGCGGGTACATTTATCGATACTCCGTACGATCAGTATGTCTGCATCTTGTACGTTTTCTGGTGTAAACTCTTTAGAAGTGAGATACTTTACCTCTGCGATCGGTTCTGCGATTCCTTTCAGAAAAGGAACGGTATTGTCGGCGACTATTTTCATCTTGCTGTCCTTTTTCGAGAAGACAAAGGTAGGGATTATTTTCCAATCTTGACATAATTCAACCGCGTGTACTGTATGCCATAACTTTCAACCGTCGCGGCGATACGTGCCGAAGAGATGTGTAGCACTTCACCCGGCCGGTAGGCATGTTCCAGGGAGGGCAACTGTCCGGATGCATGGCTGGGATTGCCGGATGCAAAGGTCAGGTTGACCAGGTTGCCGCTCGCATCGATGGCCGTCAGGCGCTGGCGTACGAAGAAGACCGGAGTCGTCCCGATGACGCGGGTCCTGTATGGGTCGTCTTCCACCCGTACTTTAGTTATTTTCAGGGTGAGATTGGACAGCTTGTCCCCTTTCTTGCCTAAGAAACGGCTGGTGGGACGTGGCTGGTATTTCTTTTTTAGCATCTTGTCCAGGTAGACGCAGTTGTAGGCTTGTGCCATTTTGACGAAACGTTCTTGCTTGGGGATGATAGGGGTATATTTAAAGGCGATCCAGTTCACGTAGCCCGGATCTATCCGCAGGATTTCATACAGGAAATGTCCGCGGTATTTGCCGAAAGCGATCAGGTCGTCCCCGTGTGTCGACATCCTCTTTTCGTTGTAGTCCGTGATCAGGATGCGGCGGTTGGCATACCACAATTCGGAAGTGACGATGCGCAGCGACTGGATAATGTCCGGTTTCAAATCTTCGATAAACAAGATGCACTGCCTGTCGAGTAGAGGCGTGTAGAACCACAGGCTGTAGTTCGGATGTCCTTCCCTCGGTAAAACCACAAGGTAACATCCCGCCTCCTTATAAGAGGCTTTCCCTTGGTTGTAAACATTCAACTTCTCATAAAGGAGTTCCTGTTCCGCCTCTGTGATATTGGGTAATCTGGGGTTTGCCATATTGTTACCTCCTTTTTATGTTTTGACACATTGCCCGTTTTGCGTTTACCGTGCACTATGGACAGATTCAACTGTTTTAGCACTGTCTTTGTTCCAAAATCATGTGCTGAAGTCAATCTTTATTCATGCCGTTCATGCTGACAATATGAGTTGTGAACGAAGATCGAGAAAAATATTGATAATATCCATGTATTTCTAACTTTAATTGTTCATTTTCTTAGATTCAAACCACCTATTTGGTTTCACCGCCTTTTGAAACATTTTGATTATCAAATTGTATGGGTGGGTGAAGGTGAACATCGGGACTACCTTCAACTTAAAAATTTGCTTTCACCTTGTTTTGTCCCGATCTCGGTTGACTATGTTCCCCTCCCGTCTTTTATCCAAAGCGATTTATTTAAGTGCAAAATAAAGCGATTATGGGAGTGCATAATATGCATATATTATAGATATTAAAACTCATCTTATATTCTTTTTTATTATCGACCAGGGTCGAAAGCTCTATGGTTTTATAGCTTGGCGATAGAAGCATGGCAGTTGTCGGTTTATAACACTCTTTCCGTACTCAGCTTATTTTTTTGATGAAGGCAACTGTGACCGGTGAAGGCACTTTTACTCTTTGCATTTACCCTTTAATGGTCTTGTAATTAAATTATTATGCACGTAGGTGAAGATGAATCCTTCTATCGTCCGGTAAACATCTCGGATAACGATTGGCGGGATATCGTCTATTTCCAGCAGGCGGATGGCGTTATGCTGGTAGAGGGAACCGCTTTGGCAGTTATAAAATATTCAGAACTTGTACCGCACCGAGGCCATAAATTCCCGCGGACGGATATTGATCCAGGAAGTATAGCTTTCGGTGACGGAATACTGCGTGTAGCTATACTGTTTCTTGTTGAACAGGTTGGTCGCTTCGGCTGTGAACTGCCAGCTTCCCATTTTCCAACGTAGGAAGAGGCCGGCGAAGAAAGCGTTGACAGACTTGTCCCGGCTGACATCGTTGTGGTAGTGGTCTGCCGAAAGATTGATCTCTACAGGGAAAAGCTCGTAGGAGAGCTGGAACTTCTGGACGACGTTCAGGAGCGGATCAAGGCGTGTGCCGGTCCCGATCTTCGACCGTCCGAGGTAGATGGTCGCTTGATAGCTGGCAGAGAAGCTGCGCAGGGGCGACCAGATCAGCTTCGGTTCATATTGCATGAAATCGTACCGGTAAGGCAACCGTTCGCCGGCGCTCAGTTGTTCCGCGTTGTTGCGTCCTAAGAGGTAAGAGAGCGACGTCTTCAGTCCCCAGTCGTAGAAGCCTTTGGAAAGGGTTCCTTTCACCGTCCAGCCGGAAGAATAGTTGGACAGGCGGTGGGAGACAAGCGAGACTTGCCCGTCGCGGACCTGCTGTTCGAAGATACGGTCGGACCATCCCCGGTTATGGTTGAGCGACAGGGTGGAAAAGAACTCGCGCACCGTGCTCTTGTACTCTCCGTACAACGAATAGCTCTGGTTGCGGTAGACGGGCAGGATACCGTTGTTCATCCGATAGTTGCGGTAGTCTGTGCGGTATGCAGCCGGGTAGAGGTCGGTGATGCTTCCGTAACTTTCCTTGTAGTTGGCATGGAAAGAAAAACGCCAGGCATAGTTGAACTTATAGTTGATGTACAGGAACGGATTGGCAGCCAACCGGGAAAAGCCGGCTGCTGGAAAGGTGGTCCATACGAATGGAAGATGGAAGGTCAGATTCCATTTGTGCAGGTTCCATTGGTAGTTCGGTTTGAAATACAGACTCGTTCCGTTCCGGATCGAATTGATATCGCCTGTTATACCGGCTGTATATTGCCGGGTCAGGTTCCTTTTCTTGCGCAGGAAAGCGAATGAATGGTCCAGATAGAACTGTTGCAAGTGTAACGTCTGTTCGTTCCCGTCTATCAGGATGTGGGCAGGCTGGTTGTGATAGCGGAGCAGTGAACGGAGTTCGAGCGTGTATTTGTCCCGTGGCCAGATGTTTTGCAGGTAATTGCGTATGCCCATGTCCGGTGTCCGGATGTGCTGGTTGACCGATGAGGCACCGGAGATACGGGACGTGCTTCTTTCCCTGTTGCTGGAAAGGTTGAAGTCGTTTGTCAGGTAATGGTTGTCGGCGTTGTTTTCCAGGCTTGCCGCCACTTCCGCCCGGTCGGTACGGATGTGCGTGTCGTTTTGTTCCTTTAGGGTAACCGTATCTCCTGCCTGGTAATAATGGGTGATACTTCCCCTTTCTTGTTGTATGAGATCGTGCAAGTAGTTGATGTTGAAGCGTAACTGTGTCGCTTCGTTTAGCTTGTATATCCGGTTGCCGGAAAAGGAATGTACGTTGTTAAAGAGCAGCCGTTCCTTTTTCAGTGGAGCGGAGAAGGAGGGCTGGGAAAGGAATGACGGGATCGAAGGGCCTATTCTTCTTTTGGCTCCTGTTTGTGTAAGTACGTTCTGTTCGTCTGTTACATTGTTTCCCCGGTTGTTCCCTTTATAAATATAGGCGGACTGGCTTTTACGGCTGATCTGGATGGCATTGCCCATGCCTTCCCACAAAAGGGGGGGAATGCCCATGCTTCCTTCCAACGTCCCCATCCAGCGGTCTCGGAAATTGTCTTTCAGTTTGAGGTTGATCGCGATATCTTCGGTTGTCAGCTTCTTTTGCAGGGCACGGATGGGTTGATGGTTTTCCAGTATTTGCACGCTCTTGACAGCACCCGCCTGCAAGTTATTGGTTAGTTGGTTGTACCGCCCGTCTGTCAGGTCCATGCCTTCCACATAGAACTTGCTGATCTTTTTCCCGTTGTACGAGATTTTCCCGTCGTCGTCTACATCCACTCCCGGCAGTTTTTTCAGTACGTCTTTGATCGCTTCATCTTTCGGACTGATGAATTGCGACACGTCGTAATTGATCGTGTCGTGTTGCCCGTAGACGCGCCCCGGACGTATCTCGACCTCTTTCAGAGTGAAGATTTCCGGTTCGAGGCGGATGAGAAGTCTTGTCCCGGCTGTGATCTTTTGCCGGATCGCTTTATATCCCAACAGTGAGACGTGGACAAACAGTGAGTCGTCTGCTTGGTGGAGCGGGAGGATGAAGGTGCCGTCGGCCTTTGTCAAGGTGTAGGTCAGCGGGAGCTGCCGTCCGGTTTTACGTATCTGCACGGTTGCGGCATCTACCGGCTGGCCGTTTCCGGCATCGGTCACGGTCCCTTTGATGACTTGCTGGGCAGACAGGTTGCAGGCGGTGATCAGGAGAATGGATATATACAGGAGGCTCTTCATTGTTTGTTCTTGTTTTTGTTACTCTTTTTCTATCGGATTGTAAGGCGTGTTCTTCGGGTGCATCGGTTGTCCGTCTTCTCCTTTGACGATGATCTGCATACCGGGGGAGGTTTCTTTCAGATAGCTGATCGGGTCGGCGGCGAAACGTTCGTGTATCCGGAGGAGATCTTTGCGGGAGATCGGTTCGTATTCGCTTCCGATAAACAGGATGGCTTCTTCTTTGCCGGCTTTCTCGATACCGGTGCAGACGAAGGTGTAGTGCTGCCGGCTGTCGGAGGCTTTCAGGATCAGGCCGGGCAGTCCTTGCAGTTTCCAAGGACCTTCGCTGCGCGGAATTTCCGGAGTGTACCAAGCTTCGTAGTTTCGCCCCCGGAATCGGCAGGTCGCTCTGTAGCAGGTGTAGGCGAGGAAAGTTGCTGTGTCGGGATGCAGTTCCCAGACAGGAATCTCTGTTTTTTCTTCCGAACGGAAGTTACTGGCGGCGATAGGTTCGAGTTGTGTCAGTTTGCCTTCGGGATAGTTTTTGAATATCTGGTAGTTCACTTGGCTGGTGCCTTGTTTCATATGTTCCTGGATGATTTCCTGCGAAGCTCCGGTCGCTTTGTCCATTTCGATAAGCGAGTCCATACGGAAACGGGCATAGCTGTAGAACAGGGAACTTTTGGAACCTACCTTCAGCATCATAGTCTCATCGATATGTTTGTCTTCATGGGCTGTGTCGCCGACAAAGGAGAGGTCGTACTGGGCGGTGAACAATACCTTGTCGATGGGTTTCGCCTTGAGCACTTCGCTCATGTTGTACACGCGGATATTGAATTGGGCCTGTACAGCCCCGCATGCCAGTAAAAGAACTGCGGATAATAGGATTCGTTTCATAACTTTAATCGTCTTAGAGTGTTTGTCTGCTGCAAATGTAGCGGACGGCAAACCTCCGGGGCGAGTAAAGTTATTACTGAAATATTACGGTGGGGTTATTCCTGGCTATCCAAATCCTTTTCTATATCTTTTATAATAAGTAAGACGGTGCTTTTTAGAGGTGGGAGATGTTTCTTAATTGTAATGAATATCTTTTCCTCATCAACAGCAGAGTATTCGTGCGAAATGATATTACGCTGTCCTATCACCTTAACCCAAGGTACTTGGGGATATTTAGGTAGTAACTGTTTATTTGTTTTATCGTCTATTTTCTTGACGTATTCACCGATTGTCTGTAAGCGCATGACACAGGAATCAAATATGGTCATTCTCCAAGGTGTGGAAAGGAAGTCGTCCGGTGTTTGTATTTTATACATCGGTCGATAATTACATCAATAGCCTCGGCTATAAGATACAATCTGTCTGTAATTTCATCTTTATGCATAAATACCCTCCTTTAGTATCTTATCCCTGTCTCTTATACACATCTGACGCTGCCGACGATCTACTCTGTGTAG
>OJPE01000696.1_pt1 | contig 13580 bp, 21 predicted proteins | sample 1598351 | NCBI WGS metagenome assembly OJPE01 (sample SAMN03922475, study PRJEB24848) | human gut metagenome | isolation source: stool sample | host: Homo sapiens | place: Germany | collected 2010-11 | reverse complement strand
CTACACAGAGTAGATCGTCGGCAGCGTCAGATGTGTATAAGAGACAGACCTAATACAATTTAGACACAATTCAAACAATTCACCCCTTTTCCCCCCCTTTGCGTCAACAAGTCTGACAACTTGAATAGCTAGCATGCAATCAGTTTGATTAAGAAAAGAGCGTACACCTAAATGTACGCTCAATAATATTACTGCACACTCATTAACATGTCAACAGGTGTAATAATTTTTCCTGTAGGAAGGAAAGTTACAGAACCATAGCAAGAAAATCCTTCGATAGTAGTTGCATAATCATTATCCAGCCATACTCCTAATTTAGTGTTTACGCCATCGAACCAAAGTATAATACTAGTAAACTTCCATGACACATTAGAGGCAGTTCTAATTTCCGATATTCCATACTCCAATGAAACAGTATGTGCGTTATCACCAACAGTATCAGCCAAAAGATTGAAAACGTTACCTGGCACACTAGAAAAAGGAATTTTATAGTGTGTTCCTTTTACGGCTTCTTTTTCCATAGTTTTTAAACTTGAAGTTTCCATTGTATATATAATTTTTGACATATATTTAGATACAAAAGCATTAGAGTTATATGCAGAACCGGATGCAACTTTTGTTAAAGAAATATAATTAACTGATAACTTGTCATCAACTGTCTTAATATCATTTTTATTTTTCGTACTATCCGCAATAGCGATATTTGAGTTAACCTGAGCATCGCCAGCCAGTGTGTAAGCATTATTTGCCAGCGTCTTAGCGGCGGTAGCTTCCGTTTTTGCTTCGCCCGAAGCAGTCAGCGCATTTCCGGCAGTCGTCACTGCACCCTCGGCAGTTGTCAACGCTTCATTCGCCGTCGTAACGCCCGACTCGGCAACCCCATCAATAGTCTTGATAGAGTTGTCAATCTTCGTCATTGCACCGTTCCAATCTCCCAGCCACGACGGTTTATCAGTGTCAATAAAAATCGGTAATTCATAATTTAATGTCTTATTTGTTGCGCTCATATAATAACCTCCTATTACCTTGTATGTACAAGGTTCTTTCCTTGAAAATCATAGTTGTATGCGCTAATCATTAAAGCATCATAAGCCTGTGCCGTAATCATAATAGCGTCATATTCAGTTGCGGCCAATCCGTTCTCTTTGTGGAAGCTTGTCAACATGTACATCCAGTCATAAGTGCTAAACCATTCACCCGTAAATGGCGATATCCATGCAAACCTTTCCTTAGAATAGAAGTCATAAAACACGGCTGTCATGTTCAGCTCTTCATATTCTTTTGCAGTCCAGTTTCTAGCTTCATACTCCAAGCAATTCAATCCGAAATACCGATAATAATTATTCATCGAATCAAGTGCTTCCTGTATCGGCTGAACCTTTCCAGTAATCGGGTTTCTTACATAGACACTTGTAATCTCGGGAATCATATCGATTACCTTCTGAATCTCTGCATCTACATAAGCTCTTGTGCTTGCTTCGCTGTTGCGAATCATTTCGCGCATCAACTGTAACTGTCCGTTGATTTCACCCTGAAACTTGTCTAGTAATGCCTGTATATCCTGCATAGCTTTTGCAATCTGTGCATCAAGTTTCACCTGATAATCTGCGAATTGTTTCTGAATCATTTTCTCAAACGCATCCAGCCTAATATTCAGCGCCGTAATCGTATGATTAATCTCGTTCCTGAACGCCTGAAACTGTGCTTCGAATTTCTTTTCAGCACCATCAATCATTGCCTGAACTTCTGAAACAAGTCCGTCTACCTTAACCCTAACTTCCTGTACTTCCGTAATCATCCAGTCAAGGTTCAGATTGTGATAATCAGGATAGGGAAACTGTTGCCATAATCCCATTGTTTCACCTCCTTATGTGTAAACCATCAAGCAAAATCTGTCAACAAAGGAATCGGTAATAACCTTGTACATATTGAACAAAACCGTCTCTCTTTCCTGTTGTATCATCTGCTGTGTGGTAGTAACACCGATGTTACCAAAAGCTCTTCCAGTTCTCAAATTATCTCTTTTTCTGTCCAAGCTTTCAGTATCTTTTTTGTCAATAGACACTGTTCCAGTATCGGTAGAATCTCTAGTCCCATCAACTATTACATTATTGGATGTCATAGTATCGGGAGTTTCAATTGTTTCTTCACTAGGAGTAAACGTTACTTCATTATACCCCGACACGTTCAACTCTGTTTTCATAGTTCCCGTAGTTGTAACATCCCCATTTGAATCTGTCCTAGATGTCTCCCCGGATTTCAAGTTACGAGTCTCAAGTTCATTACCAGCGGCTGTTCTGCTATCCAGCATTTTTTCATTCTCTGTCCACTCTTCCGTTCTGTCATAGTTGTAAATTGGATTGTATTCCAGAACAGTTGTGTCATAGAGTTTCTGCCAGATACTCTGATTCATAAACGACCAACGTCCAATCATAAATTTCATGAAATTAGGGTCCGGGTAATAGGCTTCAAGCGACGCCGCTTCATACAAAATATTATCTATAAGAACATCTTTTTTCATACCCGCTGGCAATTCCAGCTCATCGAACAGAGTCGGTTCCCGTTGGTACAGCCCCAATATTGATAGCGTCGCTCTCATCCATATTACCTCCTTTCGTCAAGTCGAATCTCCACTCCACATTAAGTTCCTCTTTGCTAAATCCGAACATATTCCTTGCTTCTTCAAACCTGGCCTGTAATTCTTCCAGCCACAACTCACATTTGCTAAGCGTCTCGACGTTGTTACTCAGAACTTCACTGGTAATCATTCTCTCCTTCTTATCGGTATTCGTATTAGGAATACCAATCTCGGTGTCGAACATTGCCTTAATCTTTTTCATGTCACTAAGGATATCACTGGCAATATAATTGTTCTTCACATTTCGGTCGAACATTTCCCATGCGAGAGAGCCGTCTTCATCTCTAAATTTCTTATCAGCAACAACGCAAGGCTCTCCTGCTCCCACCTGGTCATAAATCTTTTTAAGCTCTTCTCCTTCCTTAGTACCCTTAGCAAAGAACACATATGAAAGCTTTGAGTTTACAAGGTTAACAGCAACGCTCTCCGAACACAGAGCCATCATTTCCGCATAGTATGAAACGATGTCCATAATGCCGCCATAATCAGGCTGTAATTTAATCAACGTACAGTCCTTGCCAATCTTAGGATAATACGTTTCCTTGAACAGAGGATTTGTAATGATGCAATGCGTTGGTCTGTAGAAAACGTCGTATCCGTAAAGACCGCACTGCTGTGGAATTACTCCGAACTTGTCCGTGTTAAAGATTGCAAAGTACCCCCACAAATAAAGCACATATAGCACATAATCTTTCGCCCATGTTTTAGGGAAAGTGAATTTGAAAGGAGACATAGCTTCTTGCAATAGATATCTCTGGAACTGCCTGTAAAGCCCGGTATTGTGAACCTTCATTGTGCTTGGGCTAACCATCGATTCTTTTGCATTTATGTGGTCATAAAACATAGGTGCTTGCATCTGTTTACCTCCTTTCTTTCAATTTAAAATACATCCATATTTCAAGATGTCCAGACGGTCCGGGTGGGTCTGGTGGGTCTGGTGGGTCTGGTGGGTCAGGGGGTATCTCACCGCTTAATACCTGAAACCAATACTTTCCATTCTCTGCTCTGGCCGATTCGGTAGCTCCCGGGTCTTCTGGTCTTTCATAATTATACAACCATGCTTTAGCCAAAGTTCCCGGGTCTTTAGTGCTTGTCTTGAACTCTGCGAAGCTCATCGGATAGGCACCTGTAGGGTAATAGTCTGCATACGAATCTACAAATAATATCTGTGCATTTCCGTCTGCAACATTTCCCACTTTATCAGAAAAGTTAGGTCCATATCCCGGCATTGCTTTCGCTCTGGTGTCATTGATATATTTACCGCCCGGAGTGAACTGGACGAGTCCGTATCCTTTGTTTGTCCATGGAGAGCCTGTAGAGACTCCTATCTTATCACTCTGCCATCTCCACGGATTGTATCCGCTCTCCGCTCCCATGTTTCCCAGCACTCCGCATATTGCGTTAAGTGTCCAGCCTTTATTGTATAAAACTGCGTATATCATGTTCGCATTATCGATTGCTTCTATAGAAGTTCTTGAGTATCCTCCGGTCTTCTTAGCGTGCCAACTAGCCGTAATAAAATCCCCCTTCCATGTACTCCTTGATTCTTTCATTCTCCGTCTGTGTAGAAGCTGTTTTAACGTCTGCATCCATGCACATAATATACCCCGGTATTGTATTGATAACTCTTGCTTCACAAAGCGGTCTACCCAACTTCTCGTTATACTCCTGAACCAGATTAAAGAACTGGCAATATAACTGTGGAGCCGTGATAAAGTTAGATGTATTACCATTTCCACCTGATGTCCTTAACTGCGGAGCGGCGGCTTTCAAAGTACTGTCAATTCCAGAAGCAAAGTTGGATATTGCTCCTCCAATGTTTCCAGTTACTGCACTCTGCACCACGTCCCCAACGGAAGCAATGGCGGTAGCCGTGGTTCCTATGTAATCTCTGGCAATCTGCGCAAGCTGAATCGGAACTGAACACATTCCCTCAACCGATTCAATAATTGGGCTGTTTCCATCTGGAAACTGCGGAGCAATGTTGAGTCTTCCTGTTCCACTTATGTAGTCAATCAGCACTGTGTAATTCAAGATGCTTGTCCCTGAAAGCTTCGTTGTATCTAGAGGAAAAGAACCAAACGGAGTGAAGTTTAATGTGTATCTGCTGTACGGAGAAAGGTTAAGGTATTCTCCCCTTGTTGCGGCTTGTGGATGCTTCGGAATATTAATCGAACCGCTGAACGATGTAGCCGTCGCTTTTAACTTCCTGCATTTAACAGTAATGCTCCACCAACCGAAGTTGATACTTGCAACTGCCGGAGCTTCTGTAAGCGGTATTACTCTAGGAAACCACAATGCGCTAACAACATATTGATAGGGGTTATATAGAGCTTTTAAAAGCTCTGTTGATATTTCCTCTGTAGGAACATTTAACCAGTCTGCACTCGCCATCAGAGCCTTGTTAAAGGCATTCATTTCTGACTGCGTAAACGCGTAATAGTTTACCGCTCCCAACGTGTTATTCGCGTCACCTATTATACCTACCACATAGTAACCATCCTCTAAATGAATCTTCCATGGAAGTTCTACAGCTACACGCTGATGCGTGATGTCACTTGTGGTAGGATAAATAGTATCAAGTATTTTGCCGTTTGATGCAAGAGAACTGCGTAACACATACTGAGTTGAAACGCCAATCTGCGCCTTGTATGTGGCAAGAACATCTACATCCAAACTGGCAACCCAAAGGCCGCGTTCCCATGTCCATTCACGGACGAAATAATATCTTTCAAAATCCGGGATATAGGCATAGTTGTAGGCAGAGACATTAAAGGACATATCAAGTTTCAGAGCGATAGTAGGATTAATTACTCCGCTTGTATCTTTCAGTACACAATCAAAGCTTGTCCCGGCTCCTGCTGGCTGTTCCGTTGAGTTAGCATATTTGCTAAACGTATACATATTCACTGATATGCCCATTTAAATACCTCCTTAATCGAGTAAAAGTACTAATCCGTTTTCTGTAAAGTCATTCCAGAAACGGTCTGTAAAGTGGAAGAATACGTTAGAATATCCACCCTTTGCGTTGAATGGTGTAGTAGCTGACCATTGGTTCATTACCGTGTATCCGAGTGCTTCTTCATCGAAGATTACACCGAAGATGTCATCCTGTTCCAGCGCAGCTTCTGGCGTTGTAATTGTTCCATCAGCCTTTAAATAAGACGGCTTCACATTAATCTTAGATGGACTCTGTATGGACTGCCAATAGTTCACAGTTTCATTGTAGGCCATCTTAAGGAAATTATAGTTGTATGTATTTGCCAGAGACATAGACTCGATATTGAATCTTGCAGGAGCATATAAATAAACTCTCTGTCTCTGTAACGGTGTATGACGGTTAATTGTCTTGCCAGTGATGTTAGTATGGAAAAGCTGGCTTCTCTCTGTCATAAGCTCTGTCAGGGTAGCGATACGGCTATAAACCCAGTCAATGAATGGCTTGTAATTAGCCGGCTGATATACATTTTCCTTCGTAAGAGCAAGCCCTGTAAGCGCGTTATACTCTGTCAGAAGATGGATACAACTGTCTGCGTCACCTTTAACTTTACCTCCGATGTAGTTTGCCACGGTAGCTCTTGCAAGATTCTCATGGGCCTGTTCAATCATGTCGGTGCAGTTTCCTGTCACCATGCTTAAGAATCTGGCGAACTCATCAGGTCCGGAGAATGCACAGTCGAGCTGGTCTTTGAAGATTGTGTAGCTTCTTTCATACACGTTTGCGCCGTAAAAGTTTGTCTGTAAAATGTTAGGTTTGTTAACCTTGTACATGTCAACTGATTCGCCATCAACAAGCTCAAATCGCACATCATTTTCCCAATCCTTGTCGGAAATATTAAGCTTTCTTGTGATGTTTCCCCATTTCTGGTTATCTACCTGAATACCACCAAACTTTCTGTAGTATGGCCTGGTAGAAAAAATAGTTCTTGATAACACCTGTGAGATTGATTGTAATAACGGGTCATATCCAGTTTTAAGTGCCGTCTGAGCTACCGAAATAAACTCAGAAGTGTTAGTAATTGCTAATGGATTCTTTCCTGTTGCCTGTGCAACAATACTGTTTAATACTGTTGACAACTGGTTAAAACTTAAATCGTTTGCGGCCATGTTTACCTCCTTATTTATTGTTTACAATTGTTGGCGGATTAATAATACTTGCCAGTATATCCTCCGGCGTTTCTGGCTGAGTAATCGGCAACTGGCTATTGATAATTGCGTTTGTCTGCACCGCCGTTGTAAGCGCCTTTAACTGTTCCATGATAGGGTCAACTGGAACTGGTGCTGGTGCTGGTGCTGGAACTGGTGCTGGTGCTGGTGCTGGAACTGGTGCTGGTGCTTGTGCTGTCGTCGCCATTGTGGCAATCTGCTGAGCCGTGAATCCGGCGTTCGCAAGAGCGATAATGTCTTTAATATCCATGTTTACCTCCTTTAATAATCTGGCCTAAATACGGCATATAATTTTGCTTTCTCATAGTAAAGTCTGCAAATCTTGTCCTTCTGGTTTCCACCTTCTGACAATATCTGATTACTGCTTGTTGTTTCTGCGGCAACGCTGACATGTTTTGAAGAATCAACCTTCATTGTGTCTCCGTCCCACAGATAAAACAGGATGTCTCCCTGTTCAATTTTTGTCGGGATATTTCCTGCTTTCTTACTGAAAAATTTACCTTTTCCACTTTTTGAACATGCATTCATCATGTGATATACATTTTCATTTTTGCCGCCTATCTGGTCAAGAATCCCCATGCTTGCCGCCGCCCATGAAACCGTTGTCGCACACCATGATGCTTTGACGTAAGAGCCGTAATACCATGTCTGTATCATTCCGACTACATCGTCCCATTCTTTTGCCCCGTGTTTACCCGCAATGATGTCATATAATGTAACTTTCTTTGCTGGCTTGTCCTCTGAAACAGGAGCGTAGATTTTACCATTTACCCTGATTTCTGGCATTTCGGTAACGTCTTCGAACATAATTTTCACCCTTCGTCCTCCTTACTCTGCAAGAGAATGTTCAGCTTCTCAACTGCCGTTGTAAGCTTTCCAATTGCCTGCGACTGTGCGTCAGATTTTACAAACATAAAGTACATCAGCACCGCCAATGTTCCTCCATTCGCGAGCAACTGTGTCATTTCGGTTAATGTCATATATGCCCTCTCTTTCCGCCCCAATTTAGAAGTGAGGACTAGCTTCCTATCGCCGCCGCGATGTGTCAACCCTTCCGGGGCTTGCGTCTGACCACTAGTCCTCTATATAAATATACCACTTTTGGAAAATTTTGTCAAGCTTTATTTTCAGAAAAATTTTATTCAAAATATTTGTTAAACAGAATTTCACATAAATATTCTTCAAATTCGATATTATTCTTCATGTATGAAGACCATAACCAGAAGAATTTTTTCTTGAATCTTGACCTGTCTATGTCGCCAGAACCGAATTGTGGACACGTTCCCGAAAGGTGTGTGGAGACATACAAAAGTGGTTTGCTTTTGTGCTTGTAAATGGTTATCTCTCCTATTGTTACAACGGCGCGATATTCGACTAAATTCCTGCTTTTTATTCTTCCGATTTCGTCTGTTACAAATTCGTTCGATAATGCCATTCGGTTGAACTCGTCGCTTCCTCCCAGCTTGTATAAAGCCGTGTCAGCTTTCTTTTCAGATATGTCACTTTCGCGCAAAACAAAGAGTCCTATGCCGCGTTCTCTCATGATGGAATATTCTTGTTCTCGTCTTCGCATTTCTTCTGCTTTCTTGACCAATCCTAATTCAAGAAACAGGGCGTTTGTCATCGTGTTTGAGTTTGCTAAACAAATACATTGAACGGGTTTATGGCCTTCTAATTCTCTGTTTCTGTTAATTGTTTCATAGGCGTTCTTAAACGCTTTTCCTTCTTCTTTTATGGGGCGTTCGTGACTCTCTGGAATAAACTCATCATATAGAAGAATTTCGTAATCGCTCGCATCAAAACCTCTCATGTTTGCGATGGTTGACAAGGCTAGAATGATTGCTTTTGGTTCTCCTTCTGGCTTCATTTTTCCATTGATGTTCTGCATCTCATAGAATCCGCTGGTCATTTTATTTATCTTTGCGCATCCAATATTCCATCCTTTATCGAAGTTTAATTTCTTGTATGGGTTATACTCAGGAGTGCTAATCATATCGGCTTGCGCCTGTGTTCGACGCATGAACACGAACTTATATCTATCCTCTTCCATAACCTGTAACGCGCCATATGTTTTTCCTGTTCCTCGTCCTCCGACAATAAAATTGAATGGCAATCCTAGCTCAATAATTCCTCTTATATTTACATATCCGTTGTCAAGATATAGATTCATGTTTCCTCCTTTTCTATAAAAGAAAAAGAGCCTTGCGGCTCTTAATCTTTATTATGCTTCTTCCTGCTTGTCCGCTCTTGCCGCTTCAAGTTCTGCTGAGAGTGCATTAATGATTTCTGCTGCTCCTTTTAACTTCTCGTCAACTGTTTCTCCTGCAAGCATTTTTTCTACAACTGCCTGATTTAATTTGTTCTGTACCTTGTCAAATACTGCCTGTTCTTTCTTTGTCATAATGATTATCTCCTTTTCTGATATGGTTTTTTGGTTGCTGGTTTACTTGTTTCTGAATCTTCGTCTTTCTTGCTTTCTGCAAACTCAATGGAGTCTGCTACAACGTCTGTTGTGTATACGGTGTATCCGTCTTTGTGTTCATACTTGCCTGTTACGATATGCCCCTCCAGGATAACTTTTGTTCCCTTGAACAGGTAGTTTTCGGCAAACTCTCCTTTTTTTCCGAATGCTACACAGCGAATGAAATCTGCTTCTTCATCGTTCCATCGTGGAACAGCCAGTGTGAAATTGGCAACTGCCATTGGTTCACTACCTGCACTATATCTGATTTCCGGGTCGCGTGTTAACCTTCCTACAATAATTGCTCTGTTCATTTTGCCCTCTCTTTCTTTGCATCAATTATATTACCAGTACACTATTATTATAAATGATTATATGTATTTTGTCAAGCACTTTATTTAAATTTTATGCTATTCTTGACTCGTCCAAAAGTCGTCGATAATCGGCTGTTACTCCCAACGTGTAGGTTGAATCTTTCAATACCACATTAGATGTGATGGCAATTATCTTTCCGTCAATCTCATAGGAAGCTATTTCTGGCTCGTCGTTGTAGACAGACTCGGTTCCTCCTGCGTCTGAGAAGATGAATCCCTCTTTGAACTTATCTATGGTTCCCAGTTCGATGGAACCTTTTTTCTTGTTTACTCCTGCGATTGTGACCGTCAAGCGTCCGTTCTTTACATAGGCATATTTCTTTGCCCCTAGTGTTTTAAAGTAGTCATAGGTGCCTTCTGATTCGTATACGCCCATGTAGTGAACGTTACCGTGTGGGTCTTCTGCGTATGCGCCAGACTCTAAGCTGTCTGCAATGCGAAGCTCGTTGTAAGCTGTCCAGTCAGCTTGTCCGATATATTTTACGCTGTCCGTGTCACAATAGACGAATCCTTCTCCTGCTATCTGGATGCCTTCTTCAAGTCTCCATCTGGCATGTGCTGTTGTCCAGACTCCCCATTGGTAGGGTAGGAAGGCTCTCTTGTTTGAACTCGATAGTAGCTCTCCTATGTCATCTGTTCGCTCTGTGAATCCCTGTGTAGCCATGAATTCTATCTCCTGTCGTACAGGGTCCTGTGCTGTCATGCCGTATATTGCGTTAAGCTTGTTCTTTGACTTCATGTAGAATATCTCTTCTCCCTCAACGTCTTTAAGCCTTGTCTTGCTTCTGTAATATGATATGTTCAGGTCGATGAAGGGTTTCGGGAGTTTGCCGTATCTTGCATGGTATACGTCCAGCGGAATCAGGTCATCGAAATCATATTCTATCATGATTATTTTTAGGTCTATATCTGTTATTGTTGTCTCTAAATACTCCGCTTCTAGGACACGTCCATTGTCGTATAATCCGTTCTTTATCATACGGCTTTTATCCTTGCTTATGTAGGGACAGCCTTGTCCAACTTTTAGTTTAGGATTGACGATTCCTATTCGCATCAGAACTGCTTTGTGTCGCCTGTTTATCAGGTCTAGAAGCTGTTCTGCTGTGCATGCTCCGGCGTGATAAAATGCGCTGATAGGGTATTCACAATTGCATATTACATCGGGGTAACTGCTTGAACGGTCGAAGGAATGAACGTTTTCCAGTTTCATATCGGAGTAGAAACGGTTTGCGTGTGTGTTTCCACCTCTGAAAGCTTCTCTAAGTGCCTTGTATGTTTCAAGGTCTGGAAGCATACTGGATACATATCCATAGCGGACTAATCGCATTGCCTGTTTCGCATCGCGACGAACATATCCTGTCGATGTGAGAGGGATTGTATATAGGTTGTCGCCGTCAATTTGCATTTCCTTTTTGATTGCTTCAACCAGACCTAAAACGTCGTTTACACAATAGTCTAACTGTCTATCTGTTAAAACTGTCCATGGGTAGCGTTCTTCGTTGTAATCAAAGTCTTCCCCGTCCAGTTTTTGGTGCTTCACCTCCATCTTGCGCGTATATTCCGCAAGTGACATATTGCTATGAATGTAACTACATCGGAACTCTAGGAATCCATGCATGGTACATTTCAAGACTTTACGCTTCTTTAGTGCAAAAACTTCATCAGACGTGAAATTGTATATGCCCCTAAGAAATTGAAATTCATAGGATAGATTGTGAACATATACGACAAGGTTTTCTCTCGGTTTCATTCGGTCTTTAAGCTTCTGAACGAAATCGTTAAACTGTTCCCATGTGCGCCCTATAACCGTGTATTCCTCGTCAAACTGCCATTGCCAGATGTACATAATAGATTGCTCGATTGCTTTGATTCTAGATGTCTCAATATCAAAGGCTGTTATTATAGATTTGTAATCTTTTTTGGAGCTTCCTCCCTGATTACCTCTTTTACGTTTTTCCCGTTGTATTGACTCATACCAATCAAAGTCAAACTCTTCGCAATTTACTATCATTTAATCCCCAATTTTCTCCTGATATATTCCGAGTTTCGCGCTTTTGGGTTTCTAGGAATTTCCATATTTTCTATCTCATCTGCTTTGGATAGATACTCTTCAAATTTGCTCTTAAGCTCTTCTTCTGGAATCTTAAACCGTTCCCCAGCTTCGAATACTGCTAATGCCGCTTCGCTGTCATAAATTCTGTTGAGTTGCATATTTCTGAATGAATCCATGAAATCCGTAAATTTGAAAAAATTCTTTCTGTTTACGAAGTTGTAACCTTTATCTTTAAGTGTTTCTATTGTCTTTGCTCTCTGTCGTTTAAGACCAGATACAGAGGATGTTTCCGCATTTATAAATCGCGCCAGAGCGGCAAGTTCGTAACGAAGTTGGGTTGGCGATTTGATATCGGTCAGAACTGGATATTTACCATAATTTCTTTTGAACACTTCGCTCTTTTCCCACTCGGTTCCAACGAACCGGGCGAGTCTTTTCTGAGCGATTTTTCTAAGTCTTGAATATTCTTTTCTTAACTCTGATTCCGGTTTAGCGGTTGAAAAGGCTGGCATGTATGACATCAAGTCCCATTCCAGCTTCGCTTGCTTTTGCTTCGCCATTTTCCTTCACTCCCTTCTCAATTAGAATGCTTAGCGTATATCCTGCCATCTCTAGGTTGTCATAGATTTCACCGAGAACAATCTGTTCATCGTTGGATAAATCGTCGTCGCGTTTGCATAATAAAAACTGTATGAAGTTCTTTGAATCATTGATGGCTCTTTCTTTCTCTTTAAGAATGTGTAACTGGCTTAGTCTCATGGTTTTCCATCCTCTCTTTTACTATAAGGTCTATGGCTTTCGACCTGTTGATTTCCTTCTCTTCTGCCAGCGCATCAATATATGCTAGCGTGTCTTTGTTAAATGATATGGAGCGTGTTACTACTTTTCGCATCTTGATGTCCTCCCGAGCGCATATCCGATGAGTATTCCTACAAGAAATCCGATTACGATTACTGTCAAAACTGTGTTAGTTGTTACTGATAAAATCATGACTGTTCCTCCTTTAATGTTTCTAATACGGCTCTTATTCCCGCCCAATATGCTCTATCACTGATTGTTACTGTATTCATTTTTCCGAATACTTTTTCGCTTTCTTCAAGCTTTTCTGCCGCTCTTCTTTCCAGTGTTTCGATTTCTTTCAGTTCCTTCTTTGTCATTACTTTTCCTCCTTATGGGTGATTGATATTTTTGGTGAATATGCTAATAATTCTAATATTACCTGTGTTAATTCGGATTCCTCTACTCTTATATAATGCCAATGTTCTTTAAATTTATACCCTACTTTGTACCAAACTTTACGCATGTAATATCTCTACCTCCTTAGTTCTGATTGCTTCTTCAAGTTTCTTCATCCCATACCATTCGCGCCTTGCGCATAATGTTTGAACATTGTCTTTTCCACATGCCGCCGTCATGTATGCAATTTTTTCATATGCTTCGGAAATTCTCTGTTCCATTACCTGATTTATAATTTCAGCTTTAATTGATGTAGGACCTTCAATAGCTTCTGAATCTTCAATAGCTTCCAGATTATCAAGAGCTTCTGATAAGATTGACCATTTAGCTCTTGCCTGTGTTAATTTCTTATCATCTGCTTCATACATTTCGGTTGCTTTGCGTAACCTTACCCACGCTTCTCTTTCCATCTTTTCGATTAACATGTACTGTTTGCTTGCCATATTCTTACCTCCATTTGATATGTTATCTTTACTACACTCTTATCTTACCACATACTTCCAGAAATGTCAACAACTTTCTACTATTCAAGTTGTCAGACTTGTTGACGCAAAGGGGGGGAAAAGGGGTGAATTGTTTGAATTGTGTCTAAATTGTATTAGGTCTGTCTCTTATACACATCTGACGCTGCCGACGATCTACTCTGTGTAG
>OJPE01000689.1_pt1 | contig 13644 bp, 7 predicted proteins | sample 1598351 | NCBI WGS metagenome assembly OJPE01 (sample SAMN03922475, study PRJEB24848) | human gut metagenome | isolation source: stool sample | host: Homo sapiens | place: Germany | collected 2010-11 | reverse complement strand
AGAACATCTCTATCTTGGGAAGTTCGGGCTCTGGGAAAACCACTCTCGCTGAAGCGATGCTTTACGAGGGTGGAGTTATAAAACGTCGCGGAAGTGTGGAGTCTGGAAACACTGTGAGCGATTATTTCCCGGTTGAGAAGGAGTATGGTTACTCGGTATTCTCGACCGTTTTCAGTGTAGAATGGCAGGACAGAAAGTTGAATTTCATTGATTGTCCGGGTTCAGACGATTTTATCGGCGGTGCAGTTTCCGCTCTGAACGTGACAGACACGGCACTGATGGTACTGAATGCCCAGTACGGCGTGGAAGTCGGTACAATCAACCAGTTCCGGTATACAGAACAATTTCATAAGCCGGTTATCTTTGTTGTGAACCAACTGGATAACGATAAAGCTGATTATGATGGGACAATCGCCCAGCTGCGTGAACAATGGGGAGGTAAGGTTGTTCCTATTCAGTATCCGGTTTCTACGGGTTCGTCTTTCAATGCGGTTGTCGATGTGTTGAAAATGAAGATGTATCGTTGGAAACCTGAAGGTGGTGTTCCCGAAGTGTTGGAAATTCCGGCGGAAGAAATGGATAAGGCGATGGAACTTCACAAGGCATTGGTCGAATCGGCTGCCGAACATGACGATATGTTGATGGAAAAATTCTTTGAAGAAGGTACATTGAGTGAAGACGATATGCGTGCCGGTATTCGCGCCGGTCTCGTTATCCGGGGGATGTTCCCGGTATTCTGCGTATGCGCGGGCCGTGACATGTGCGTTCGTCGTACGCTTGAATTCTTAGGTAATGTCGTTCCTTGTACGGATAAGATGCCTCGCCCGGTTACGACAGAGGGTGTGGAAGTGACTCCCGACTCCAACGGACCGACCAGTTTGTTCTTCTTCAAGACGACTGTAGAGCCGCATATCGGTCAGGTTTCTTATTTTAAGGTGATATCAGGTAAGGTAAAAGAAGGTGACGATTTGTTGAATGCCGATCGTGGTTCGAAGGAGCGTATCGCGCAGTTGTTCTCTGTTGCCGGACAAACCCGTAACGCCGTGACCGAAATGGTTGCTGGAGATATCGGTGCTACCGTTAAGCTGAAGGATGTTCGTCGTGGTAACACATTGAATGGTAAGGGATGCGATTATCGTTTCGACTTTATCAAATATCCGGACCCGAAATATCGTCGTGCCGTGAAGCCGGTTAATGAAGCAGATGCTGAAAAGATGATGGAAATCTTGATGCGTATGCGTGAAGAGGATCCGACGTGGATAATCGAACAGTCCAAGGAATTGAAGCAGACGATCGTTTCCGGCCAGGGAGAATTCCATCTTCGTACGTTGAAATGGAGAATCGAGAACAATGATAAATTGCCGATCGAATTCTACGAACCGAAGATCCCGTATCGTGAAACGATCACGAAAGCAGCCCGTGCGGACTACCGCCATAAAAAACAGTCAGGTGGTGCGGGGCAGTTCGGTGAAGTTCATCTGATCGTCGAACCGTACTACGAAGGTATGCCGGCACCGGATACATATCGTTTTGGCGGACAAGAGTATAAAATCAGCGTACGTGATACGCAGACTATAGATTTGGACTGGGGTGGAAAGCTGGTGTTTGTTAACAGTATCGTTGGTGGAGCCATCGATGCCCGTTTCCTGCCGGCTATCTTGAAAGGTATTATGGCTCGTATGGAGCAGGGACCGTTGACCGGGTCGTATGCCCGTGACGTGCGCATCATCGTCTATGATGGAAAGATGCACCCGGTAGACAGTAATGAAATTTCTTTCATGCTGGCAGGCCGTAATGCTTTCAGTACCGCTTTTAAAGAAGCCGGTCCTAAGATTCTGGAACCTGTTTATGATGTAGAAGTATCGGTTCCGGCTGATTATCTGGGCGACGTGATGAGTGACCTGCAGGGACGTCGCGCCATCATTATGGGTATGAATAGTGAAAAAGGCTACGAAAAGCTATTGGCAAAAGTGCCTTTGAAAGAGATGTCTTCGTACTCGACATCTTTGAGTTCCATCACAGGTGGACGTGCTTCATTTACCATGAAGTTCTCCAGCTATGAATTGGTTCCGTCGGATGTCCAGGACAAGCTGTTAAAAGCTTACGAGGCAACTCAGGCAGAAGATTGATTTGGATTTTCTATAAATTGTATGAAGGCTGCCCCTGTGAAGGAGTGGCCTTCATTGTTTTTTCATATGGCTGTTGCAATGCCGTAATATGAAGTACGTTTTTTTGTATCGTGTTAATAGAAACAACATGAAACTGAGAAAGTATTATCCAACCATTGTCCTGTCGGACATTCACCTGGGTTCTGAACATTCCCGAACCGAAGAAGTGACGAATTTCCTTAAACATGTTAACTGTGGCCGTCTGATACTGAACGGCGATATCATCGATGGTTGGCAACTCCGGAAATCAGGTCGCCGCTGGAAACAACAACATACCGATTTCTTTAAAGTCCTGATGAAGATGATGGAAAAGCAGGGAACGGAGATTATCTATGTCCGTGGGAATCACGACGATTTTCTGGACAACCTGGTTCCGTTTACCTTTTCCAACCTCTCTATCGTGAAAGATTATATTCTGAATACGCACGGGAAGCGCTATCTGGTGACACATGGGGATATCTTCGATACGGTTACGACGAATATGCGCTGGTTGGCGATGTTGGGAGATATGGGCTATACTTTCCTGTTGTGGCTGAACCGTATATACAACCAGCGTAGAGAGAAAGCTGGAAAGCCTTACTTTTCACTTTCCCAGCATGTCAAACATAAGGTGAAAAGTGCTGTTTCTTATATCTCCGATTTCGAAAAGGAGCTGGTTAAGCTGGCGGAAGCGAAGAAACTGGACGGTATTATCTGCGGGCATATTCATCAGGCAGCTAATGTTTGGTACGGGAATATTCATTATCTGAATTCCGGTGATTGGGTGGAAAGCCTTACGGCTCTTGTCGAAAATGAACAAGGTGAATGGAATATTGTTTCTTATAATAGGGAGGGATACACGGCGGATGAAATGCTACCTTCCTGTTTACACTATGCCGAAGTGATATGAAAATATTGTTTATCATACAGGGTGAAGGCCGGGGACATCTGACTCAGGCACTTTCTCTCCGTCAGAAGCTGACGGACGAAGGCCATCAGGTGGTTGGTGTCCTGGTTGGCAAAAGTCCTGCCCGCCGTCTTCCAGATTTCTTTAGCAAGAAGATCGAAGCGCCTGTCTATCCGTTTGAAAGTCCCAACTTCCTGCCTTCCGCCCAAAATAAACAGGTCAACCTGGTCAAAAGCGTAGCTTATAATGTTTTCCGGTTGCACAAATATATGTCGAGTATCCGGTATATCAACCGGATGATAAAGGAGACAGGAGCAGATGTGGTCATAAACTTTTATGAGCTGTTGACCGGACTTACTTACCTGTTTTGCCGGCCGAAAGCTGTCATGGTCTGCATTGCGCACCAGTACTTATTCCTGCATCCGGACTTTACTTTTCCGAAAGAAAATCGTCTGTCGCTTGCTTCCTTGAAGTTCTTTACCCGCATTACGGCTATCGGAGCTGCTAAGAAGTTGGCGTTATCTTTCCGTAAGATGCGGGAGGTTCCGGCCGACGGGATCGTGGTGGTTCCTCCTCTTTTGCGTAAGGAGGTTTTAGAAATGACACCGACAAAAGGGGATTATCTGCATGGCTATTTATTGAATAGTGGATTTGGTGAAGAGATATGTTCCTGGCATAAGGTACATCCGAGTGTCGAACTGCATATCTTTTGGGATAAAAAAGAGGTGCTTCCTGAAGTTAAAGTTGATTCCCGTCTTTCTTTCCATCAATTGAATGATACACTGTTTGTCCGTTATATGGCAGGAGCGAGGGCGTATGCCACGACTGCTGGGTTCGAGTCTGTTTGTGAAGCGATGTATTTGGGTAAGCCTGTTCTGATGGTTCCGACACATATTGAACAAGCTTGTAATGCTTTTGATGCCGTTCATGCCGGGGCCGGCGTTATTGCGGATCGGTTCGATCTGGATGCTTTGTTGCAACTGTCGCAAACGCATCAGCCGGATCTTGCTTTTTCTCATTGGGTGAAGCAGGCGGATTGGTTAATCCTGCGTGAGTTCCGCCCGGACTTATTGATGGAGGAAACACCTGCTTCCCTATGGCATCGCTTGTCTACTCGTTGGATATACCGGTTTGGAAAATTGTTATCGATTTGATGGCGGTTTATTGATTCATGATTTGACAGATTTGAAACATGAAAAAAGATCTATCGGTGGGCAAACAGACAAGGCTGCGCATTGTCTGTTAATTCACCGATAGATCATCATTTTAAGGTTCAAATATTCTTATATACTATTTCAACGCCTGCTCGATATCCGCAATGATGTCATTTGCATTTTCGATGCCGACAGACAGGCGGATCAGGTCGGGAGCTACGCCTGCTTCGATCAGCTGTTCGTCCGTCAACTGGCGGTGCGTATGGCTGGCGGGGTGGAGGACGCAGGTACGGGCGTCCGCTACGTGGGTCACGATGCAGATCATCTTCAGGTTATCCATAAAGCGGATCGCATCTTCGCGGGAACCTTTCAGGCCGAAAGCGATCACGCCACAAGTCCCGTTCGGCATGTATTTTTGTGCCAGATCGTAATATTTGTTGCTCTTTAATCCGGGGAAGTTCACCCAAGCGACCTGCTCGTTTGCTTCGAGCCATTCGGCAACCTGCTGGGCGTTCTTGCAATGTTGAGGCATACGCAGGTGCAAGGTTTCGAGTCCTAAATTCAAGAGGAAGGCGTTCATCGGAGCCTGGATGGAACCTAAGTCACGCATCAACTGTGCCGTTGCCTTTGTCATATAAGCCATCTTGCCGAAAGCTTTTGTGTAGGTCAGGCCGTGATAGGATTCGTCCGGGGTTGTCAGGCCGGGGAATTTGTCGGCATGTGCATCCCAGTCGAAATTGCCGCTGTCCACAACCGCACCGCCTACGCTTGTCGCATGGCCGTCCATATACTTGGTTGTAGAATGCGTCACGATATCGGCTCCCCATTCGAACGGGCGGCAGTTGATCGGCGTAGCGAATGTGTTATCCACGATCAGAGGCACACCATGACTGTGGGCGATACGGGCAAACTTTTCGATATCGAGCACACTCATGCCCGGATTGGACAAGGTTTCGCCAAACAAAGCCTTTGTGTTCGGACGGAAAGCAGCCGATATTTCTTCTTCCGAAGCATCAGGGTCGACGAATGTCACTTCGATGCCCAATTTCTTCATTGTCACGCCGAACAGGTTGAACGTTCCACCGTAGATCGTGGACGAGCAGACCATATGATCGCCGGCCTGGCAGATGTTGAATACGGCATAGAAATTGGCTGCCTGTCCGGAAGATGTCAGCATGGCGCCTACGCCACCTTCCAAAACGGCGATCTTGGCTGCGACAGCATCGTTTGTCGGGTTTTGCAGGCGGGTATAGAAATATCCGCTCTCTTCCAGGTCGAACAGTTTGGCCATCTGTTCGCTGGTGTCATACTTGAATGTCGTGCTCTGATAGATGGGCAGGACGCGCGGTTCTCCCTTTTTCGGTTGCCAGCCTCCCTGCACGCAGAGGGTTTCCAGCTTTAATGAATTGTTCATTATGATAATGTTTTACTATGTATTTGTTATTATCCGGCAAAAATAAGGAATAGTTTGTTTGTATCACAATATCTTCTTCTGTAAAATACGGAACCAAATGAATGCGACGATCCCTTTCAGCATACTGGAAATGCTGATTGCCCACCAGACACCGGTGATGCCCAGTCCCATTGCTGTCAACCCGATCGCCATCGGGATACGAAGGCTGTTGAACGTGATGCTGATGATGGCGGGTGGGAGCGTGCGGCCCGTACCGTAAAATAATCCCTGCATTGTTATTTCCAGCATCATGAACAACATAGAGTAGCCGTCGATGCGAAGGAAAACGCCTCCTGCCTCATAAGCGGCCTTTTCGGGTATGATCAGTGAGAATACTTCGCTGCCGAAGAACACGAAAAGCAACGTACAGAAGATTCCGAACAGGGCAGTCATTTTCAGTGTCGTATGGTAAGCACCCAGGACACGTTCTTTTTTCCGGGCGGCAAAGTTTTGCGCCACGAACGTGCTTAGAGCCGTGCTGAATCCTTGCGAGGTATTCCAGGCGATCGCTTCGATCTGTCCGCCGGCTGTCATCGTCATCAGTCCGATGTGTCCGCCATAGGTGGAGGCCGTGCGTGCCATCATCAGGTTGATAACGGCAAACAGACTGTTTAGCAGTGCTACGGGAAGCCCCAACTGAAAGATTCGTCTGCTGTAGCGGCTTTTCAACCGGATGAAGAACGGGAATCCTCCGAATAGCCGGTTTTTCTTTTTCAGGTAATAGATAAAGATGGCCAGTACGGTCGCTTCCGACAACCAAGTCGCACAAGCCGCTCCGTTTGTTCCCATTCCAAACCCGAATATAAACAACGGATCGAGTACCATATTCATGATCAATCCGCTACCGCTGACGTAGAACGGGATTTTACTTAGTCCAGCCGCATTATAAATTCCGGTACAGGCGGCTGCCAAGAAAATGAACGGAAACCCGGTTGCCACGATCTTGAGATAAGATACTGCTGTGCCGGAAATTTCTGTGTCGAGCTTGAAGAAACTGATGATCGGATTTGCCAGGACGAACAACAGGAATCCCCAACAGACGGAAATCATGAGGGCGATCGTCAGGTTGTGGGAGGCAAAGGCGCGGGCATCATCTTCCTCACGGGCTCCGATGCTTTGTGCCACGCTGACTTCCGAACCCACTTTATTCAGATAGGAGATCGAAGTCGTCATCCACGTCAGGATACCGACAGCTCCGATAGCGGCTACCGCTTCGCTACCCAGACGCCCTACCCAGGCCATATCGGTGATACTGTAGGCCATTTGTATAAACGAGGTTCCCATGATGGGAAGCGCCAGGTTGAACAGTTGCTTTTTAATAGGCCCTTCTGTCAGATTTTTTGTTCCTTGCATGTTTGTTTATTTAATTCGGGGACAAAGATACGATGTTTTCCGCTGAAAAGATGTCGGCATGCAGCATGCCGGGGAGCTTTTGCCTGAAAACAGCCTCTACATGCCTCATGCCGGGATGTTTTTGTTGGAAAACAGCCTCGCATGTCTCATGCCAGCTTCTCTATAAACAAAAACAGCCTGTCGCGAGTGGCGGCAGGCTGTACGGATAAAAATTAGTATCAGAAATTGATGTTTACCCCGATCATCGCGCTGAAACTCTGCATCGGATAGCCGTAATAGAGTTCGTATTTCTGGAACAGGACGTTGTTCAGTTTCAGATACAGCCCGAAGGTGTCGTTTAGGGTGTAAGTTCCGGTCAGGTTGAGTTCGTTGATGTTTTTCATCTTTTCACCTTCCGATCTTCCTAAGAACGTCTTGCGGCCGGTCGCTAAATAATAATCCAAAGAAGCAGTTACTTGGCTGATCGGACGGACGGTGATGCCGGCTGTCAATTCCATTTCGGGTTTGCCGTAAGCATCTTCGATATCGTCGACGTTCCAACTATTGTAGACACCTTTCAGGTTGATGTCGAATAATTGCTGATAGCTATATTTCAGATTGACACCGCCGAACGCATGTTTTGCATTTGCTTGCAAAGCTCTACTGGTATTAGCAAAAATATCGCCTTGCGCACTTGGAGCAAGGAGCGTCGGAGCAAAGAAAACTTCATCACTCGTGATCTTATATCCCCCGAATACATCGAACCAGAAACCGGGAGCGATACCGCTTCTGATACCGACCGTCCCATCCAGATAGTTACGGGAAGGAAGCAGCTCCATCGTCGGGTTGATATAGCGGTTGACCTGCGAAATTTCGTACATGCTGTTTGAGTAGAGTTTGCCACCGGCAACCAGGTAAAGCTCGGTTTTATCGGCAACTTCCACGTCAGCCGTAATATTCGGGGAGGCCATAAATTTGCTGTTGTCACCGGTCACGAACATGATGTTCGCACCTAACTTCAAATTCCAATTGTCTCCCGACACTTTGTAATAAGGCGAAAGAGTTGCTTCGGCATGGTTTTCAAATTCCAGATATTCCTGTCCGCCCATTGTCGGCAGGCTGTAATTGAAGTATTCTACGTTTCCTCCTAATCCGATGCGCTGTTCACCGCCGAAACGGGCGTTCAAATCAAACTTTACGTCGAACGTATGTTCCGTAGGTCCGTCCTGCTCCTTGCTTAACGCATATTTATGGGAGAAGTTGGTATATCCAAGATCTAACAGATAGCCGACAGGAGCGTCTTCTTTCGATTCGACTCCGATCTTTGCCTGGATAGTCTGGTTTACCTGATTGGTCTCACGGTCGAAATTTTCCGGAACTAATGTTACTGATGATTCGGGACTGTAAACCGGTAGCCCATAGTAATTGAATGCGGAGTATCCGTATTTGATCCCCATGTTCAACGATAGTTTTTCAAATGCGTGTTTGAAGTTGAGTCCACCTAAGTTATCATTCAATTTGGCCTTAACCTTGTCGAAGTCCGTATCGATATATTTCACCTTCCCGTTCGTCGAACGATGGGAGAACCAGATATTCAGCTTATCCTTGTCCGTGCTCAGGATGTGGTAGCCTAAGTCGCCGTTCAGGTTCAGATACGTACCGCCGCCGAAGTTGAAATAACCGCGGCGTTTGTTGTACTGGATATCCGTCATGATATTGCCTGAAGGCAGGAGGCTGATCTCCTTCTCCGGATCGGCGGGGACGGTGAAAGTCGCGTAGTCGATCGCCTTCTTCTTGACAACCGGTCCTTTGATGACCGGCAATGTGTTCACTTTGCTGGCATCCTGTACGGTCGGGTCGTATTCGCGTTCAAGCGTCATTTCCCGGTTCAGGTTTTTTTCCTTCGTTTTGTCTTCCTGTGCGCTGACGGTTGCGACACTCCCTAACAGGGCCATCACACACAGTGCTTTGATGTTGTATATTGTCTTCATCACTTTTTCTTAGTTCTTAAGTTTACCCAATCTATTTTCTATCATACCGGCGATATCGTCGTCACCTTTATAATTGTTCTGCAGGCTGGTGAGGTATTGACGAGCCTGGAAGTCATCACCCTGGCGGATATAGATGTCGGCCAGCAGGATAAATCCGCGAGCCAGCCAGTATTGGTGAGGCGTACCGTTCTCAATGAAGTTCATGAGCACCTTTTCGGCATTCTTGTCATCGTTGGTATCGTAATATAGTTGGGCCAACAGATATTTGGCCTCCGCACCGTGTACCGTACGGGTATCTTTGCTCAATTCTTTCAGGTCGGCAAGCGCCTTGTTCGCCTTTTTTTGGGCGATATAGGCTTTAGCACGTACGTAACGGGCTTCGGCTTCCAGTTCAGGAGAGAGCTTCGGTTCTTTCAGCAATTCGTCTGCCGCCAGAAGGGCATCCTTTTGCTGTCCCGTCTGCAAGGCGCAGCGCATGATGCCTAAACGGGCGGCCTGTCTGTTCTCCGGATTCTCGGCTACGATCAGCAAGCGTTTGAAGCTTTCCAATGCGGCCAGATAATCTTTGCTCAGGTATTCGATTTCGGCCGTGCGGGCAACCGATTCTTCGAGGAACTTGGTGTCGCCGCTGGCAATGACCGATTTGAACCGTTGGATGGCTTCGTCGAACTCTTTCTTGGCAAAAGCGATGCTACCTAAGTAGAAGTTGGCATTCGAACTGAACGCCCCTTCGGGGAATGTTTGCAGGTAGTTGATCAGGCTACGGCGAGCACCGTCGTTGTCACCGCGCATGAAGAGTTTTTCGGCGGCGATATAGGTCAGCGAATCCTGTTCGCCTACTTCCAAGCGGATGTTGCCGCCTATGGAGTTCACATAGCTGGCATAAGCATTGATATCGTTGAGATCGATATAAACAGACTTCAAATCCTGCAATGCGATTTTAGCTTCTTCGCTACCCGGATAATTGCTGATCACCTGCTTGTAGGCGGCGAGCGCCTTTTCCGGCTGGTTGTCGTTGTAGTATAGTAAACCGAGCTGGATGCCTGCTTTACGTGCCAGGCTGCTCTGAGGAAATTCGCGGATCAGCTTTTCGAACGCCTGTGCGGCGGAAGAGCTGTTTTCGAGCAAGACATAAGAGCGTCCTTTCTCGAACAACGCATCGTCTACATATTGCGATTCCGGATATTCGCTGATCAGGCGGTCCATTGCGCTGATCTTGCCTTTATAGTCTTTCTGCAACCCTAACAGGAATCCTTTCTGGTAGATCGAGTAATCGCCAGCGGAAGGAGACAACTGGACTGCACGTGAATAGTTTTCTTCTGCCAGACTGAACTGGCGGTTCTGATACAGGCAATCGCCGATACGGTTGTAAGCGTCAGCCAAAGAAGCGGCCTGCCGGTTACTTTCCAGGTCGACATATTGGCGGAAACGGTTCAGGGCCGCACTGTAATCCCGCAGTTTGAAATAGCTGTAACCTAAGTTATAATAAGCCAGAGCATACATGTCCGTATTGCGCTGGCGCGTATTGTTCAGATACGTGCGATAGTCCGATATCGCGTTTTCATATTCTCCCATGCGGTAGTAGGATTCGCCACGCCAGAAATAGGCGTCGTTGCGGGCTTCCATATTATAAGAACCGAGCTGGATTGCCTGGCTGAACAAACTAACGGCGTCATCCAGCTTGACATTGGCAAAAGCCTGTGTTCCGAGTTGGAAAAGGATGTCCTGTTTGGCTTCCAGTATCTTGGTGCTCGGATGTTTGATCTTGTTGATTGATTTCAAAGCGGCTTCGTAGTTTTTGGTAGTCAGGTAGACTTCGACCAGATAGTCGTTCACCTTGTCTGCGTATTGCGAGTTAGGGAAATCGTTCAGGAAGTCTTCGAAGATCGTCACCGACTCGCCGAACCCTGTAAATGCCGTTTCGTGGATGAGCAATGCGTAGTTGTACATGGCGACTTCCTTTATCTGTTTGTCGAATGAAGAGGTGGCAGCAGCCTCGAATGCCATGCGGGCATTGTTTTTGTCGCCTAACTTCAGGTAAGACTGTCCGAGATAGAGATAGGCGTTCTGTGTCAGCTCGTCGTTCTGGCGTACGGTCCGGCTCAGGGCGTTGACCGTATTGCTGTAATTCCCTTTATTGAAGTAGCATACACCTAAAATGTACAGATCGCTGCGGAGCGGGTTTTCCGTAGATGAAACATATTTGCTCAACATCCGGATCGCTTTTTCCTGGTCGCCTAAATGATAATATGAATCACCAACGATCCGGTACATCTCGCTGTTGTTCTTGCTATCGGGATATAGAGAGAGAAGCTCTTCACCTTCTTTCACCACCTTTTCGTATTTGCTCTGGATAAAATAAATCTGTGCGATGTAGTATTGCGACTGCTCGCGGTATTTCGGGCTCTCTTTCAGACGGGAAAACTCGATCAGAGCATTGTTGTAATTCCCCATCGCGTAGTCGATGTAGGCGACATAATAGGTCGAGGCTTCCTTATATTTGTCTCCGACCTGCTCGATCCGTGCGAAGTAGCCGCGGGCTTTTTCCATCTCACCGGTCTGCAACAGCGAATAAGCCAGACGGAAAGAATAAGCCTCCTGCTGTTCGGGACTTAACATGTCGATATCGGCTTCGTTGAACCAGAAAATAGCTTTTTCATATTCACCGCGTTCGAAATGTACGGAACCGATCATGTAACCGATCTCGTCGCTATGGCGGGAAGCTGGATATTCTTCCAGATAGTCTTTTAGCAACTCGTCTGCATTAGGGCGTCCCTGTTCATAAGCGGCATAGACCAGCATATAGTCTGCCTCTTGGATCAGGTCGGCATTCGTGGAATGCTGTTTGTAAGCCTCCAACTTGTCAATGCAACCGGCATAATTTTTTAAACTAAACAACTCTTTCCCTTCTACAAATAGGCGATCCGGTGCATCAAACTGGTACGACCGCTGCCCGTATGCGACATGACTCCCCACCACTATGCACAGTGGAATAAGTATTCTTTTCATCACTCCTTAGCTTTTATAATACAGATATATATAAATATAACGGTATATGTTGGTTCTAAGTTGCAAATATAAGAAATATATTACTTTATATAGCGGTCTACTGCTTTTTTGATAGATTGCAATCCGAAATCGTCCGGATTCAACTGGTTGGCTGGCAGAATAATAATCTCGGCTGCATCGTCTTCAGCTTTTGCTCCGTCGAAGGATTCGGTCAGACATTCGAAGAACATATCGACCGTATGTACCTCGAAGCCGGAATAGGGATAAAGATTGGGAATGGAAAAGAGATAACGGCAGCCGACGATGTCAAGTCCCGTTTCCTCTTTCACTTCCCGGTGGGCTGCATCTTCGGCTGATTCATACATATCGACAAAGCCTCCCGGCAAGTCGAGTGTCCCTTTGGCGGGTTCTTTGGCACGACGTACCAACAGCAGTTCTCCTTTTGAATTGCGGATGAAGCAGGCGACAGCCGAGGAAGGATTGAAATAATAGACGAACCCACAAGTTGTGCATTGTTTGGCTTTCTCGTTGCGTTCCACAAATGTCCTGGCTCCGCATTTCGGACAATACGTAAATTGATGTAAAGGATGGGACATGATATTTTATATTTAATAGTCAGGCACGGATTACACGGATTTCACTGTTCTAACAAACTGTGCAATCCGCGAAATCCGTGCCTGAAATAGCTTTGTGTTTTTATTACTTCACTTCCCAACCCAGTGCGCTTGCGCCCAATACGGCTGCATCGCTTTCTTTCAATTGGGAGAATAATAATTTTGTCTTGCCTTCGAACACTTTCAACATGTTCTTTTCCATTGAACGTTTGATCGGATTCATAATCAGATCTCCGGCTTTAGTTAGGCCTCCGAACAGGATGATCGCTTCTGGGCTGGAGAATGCAACGAAATCAGCGAATGCTTCACCCAGGATGTTACCTGTGAATTCGAAGATTTCCAAAGCCAGCTTGTCATTCTTCATTGCTGCGTCATACACGTCTTTGGATGTGATTTCGTCCGGATCCAATTCGCGAAGCAAGCTGTCATCCTTACGGATTTCCAGAAATTCGCGTGCCGTACGGGCAACTCCTGTAGCAGAAGCATATGCTTCCAAACAACCTTGACGACCACAACCACAAGGACGTCCGTTATTACGACGCATGATCACGTGACCTAGCTCGCCTGCAAATCCATCATGCCCGTAAACCAGGTTACCGCCGATTACGATGCCGCTCCCGACACCTGTACCTAATGTGATCACGATAAAGTCTTTCATACCGCGGGCAGCACCATACGTCATTTCACCGATAGCAGCTGCATTCGCATCATTTGTCAATGCCACGGGCACACCACCCACCTTTTCGCTGATTAACTGAGCCAAAGGAATTTTACCTTTCCAAGGAAGGTTTGGTGCAAATTCGATACAACCGTTAAAGAAGTTACCGTTCGGAGCTCCTACACCTATACCTTTTATTTTATCTACACCGCCTGCCTGGTCGATCACTAATTTCAGGCCATTTGCAAGTTCGCTGACATAATCGTCGACATCAGTATACTTTCCGGTTTTAATTGAACTACTGTACAAGATCGTTCCTCTTGCATCTACTACGCCAAAAACAGTATTGGTACCACCTATATCGATACCTACTACATAA
>OJPE01000683.1_pt1 | contig 13740 bp, 8 predicted proteins | sample 1598351 | NCBI WGS metagenome assembly OJPE01 (sample SAMN03922475, study PRJEB24848) | human gut metagenome | isolation source: stool sample | host: Homo sapiens | place: Germany | collected 2010-11 | reverse complement strand
GATTTATCCAGAAGAAATATGTCGAGAATTATCAGAAGGTACAGGCCGGGCAAGGGATCGTTTGCCTGATTAACCCGAACAAGTTGCAGATCCAGTATACGATGCCTGAAACGAACATTACCTATTTCTCGACTCCTTATCAGATCTATGTGGAGTTTGATAACTACAAGGGAATCCGTTTCAAAGCGAAAGTGAAGGAATATGTGGAAGCGTCTCCCGATGGTTCCGGCGTTCCCGTTTTCCTATATATCGACGATCCCGAATTTAATCTGAACAAATACAAAGTGGCTGTCGGCTTCTCCTGTCGCGTGGTGCTGCATATCGAGAGTGCAAGCTTTAACGAGGGAGCGGTGTTGGCGCCTCTTTCCGCTATTGTAGCGAGTGAAGAAAATAACGACAAATTTGTCTTTGTCTATAATGCCCAGTCGCAAAAGGTGGAACGTCGCCAGATCGAAGAATCCGGACTGGTAGGAAAAGACAATGTTATAATAACCAAAGGGCTGAAAGCCGGTGACCAGGTCGTTTCCGCCGGGGCTACCCGCCTGGTTGAAGGACAACAGGTAAAAGTATTAACAGATTAAGCTGATAAATAATGAATCTTCCAGTATATTCTTTAGAGAATAAGAAGATTATATATTTCTTTTTGGCTATCATGCTGATAGGAGGTATATATTCTTTCTTTAAATTGCCGAAGAAGGAGGACTCGCCTTTCGTAATCAAGCAGGCTGTTTTGGTTACGCAATATCCGGGTGCTACTCCTCAGGAGGTAGAAAAATTGATAACGGAACCTATCGAGAGGGAAATTCAGTCCATGTCGGATGTTTTTCAGATCAAGTCTGAATCTTATTTCGGCATGTCGAAGATCTCGATTGAGTTGCAGCCGACTTTGGCCCCGGATTATATGCCGGTCAAGTGGGACGAATTGCGTCGTAAGGTGGCTAACATACAGCCTCGCCTTCCGAGTGGCGCCTCTGCCATCAATGTGAGTGATGATTTCGGGGACGTGTTCGGTATCTATTACGCCCTGACAGCCGACGAAGGTTTTACCTACGACGATATGCGCGATTGGGCGCAGAAGATCAAGACCGAGCTGACTCCTATTCAGGGTGTGCAGAAGGTCTATCTGTTTGCGGAACAGACGCAGGTCGTGAATGTGCGTATCTCGGTTCCCAAGCTGGCGAATTTGGGGATCGATCCGAATTCGATTCAGCAAGTCCTGCAAACCCAGAACCTGCTGGTCAATACGGGTGAGATCATGACCGGGACCTACCAGCTTCGTGTACGTGCCGAAGGTACTTATAAAAGTATAGAGGATATACGCGACCAGCTGATCGTGACAAAGGGTGGAGGCGAAGTACGCCTGGGTGATATCGCAACCATCGAACGAGGCTATATGGACCCGCCTTCCAACCTGATGCGTGTGGATGGCAAACGGGCCATCGGTATCGGTGTGGCTACGGGTGCGAAAGATGATGTGGTGGCTGTCGGTGACGCTGTTGCCGAACATTTGAAAGAGATGGAACAGCTTTTCCCGATCGGTATGGAACTGAAAACCATCTATCCGGAAAATCAGATTGCCAACGAGGCGAATAACGGATTTATCCTGAATCTGATCGAATCGTTGCTCATCGTTATCGTGATTATCTTCCTTGTGATGGGATCGCGTGCAGGTATGCTGGTGGGTAGTTCACTGCTATTCTCGGTTGGTGGAACGTTGCTGATTATGCTGATCTGGGGTGTCGGGCTGAACCGTACGTCTCTTGCTGCTTTCATCATTGCGATGGGTATGCTGGTGGATAACGCGATTGTGGTGACCGATAATGCGCAGGTCGGTATCAAGCGCGGTCTGTCACGCTATCAGGCGCTGGTCGATGGGGCCACCAAACCGCAGTGGGCGTTGTTGGGTGCGACCTTTATCGCTGTTTGTTCTTTCTTGCCGATGTATTTGGCGCCAGCTTCGGTGGCCGAAATTGTCAAGCCATTGTTTATCGTGCTTGGTGTATCCTTGGGGTTAAGTTGGATATTGGCTTTGACGCAAACGACGACTTTCGGGAATTTCATCTTGAAGGAGGCGAAACCGGGTGAATCCAAAGATCCCTATGACACCAAACTGTACCATAAGTTTGAAAATGTGCTGGGACGTCTGATCAAACGTCGTTATCTCACGCTTACTTCGGTGGTGGCAACCTTGTTCTTGTCTTTGTTCATCATGAGCATTATGCCGCAGAGCTTCTTCCCGATCATGAACAAGCCCTATTTTCGTGCCGACCTGATCTTCCCGGAAGGGTATGGGATCGACGATGTGGAAAGGAATGTGATCAAGATAGAAGAGTATCTCAAGAATAATGATAAGATCAAATCCTATTCGTTCACGCTGGGAGGTTCGCCGGTACGTTATTATCTGGCAAGTTCGTCTATCGGTCCGAAGCCGAACTTCGCCAATGTCCTGATCGAAACCAAGGACGCGAAAGATGCACAGAGCGAGGAAAACAAGTTCTATGAATATATGGTCGCCAACTATCCGGATATTTTGACTCGTTCAGCTTTGTTTGCTTTGTCTCCTGTGCCTGATGCGGCAATTGAAATCGGGTTTGTTGGCGATAATATCGATACGTTGGTGGCTCTGACACAGCGTGCACAAGAAATCGCCCGCAAGAACGACATGGTGATGGAAGTGCGCAACAGCTGGGGAAACAAGGTTCCGGTATGGAAGCCGTTGTACTCGCAGGAAAAAGGTCTCCGTTTAGGTATCACCCGTCAGCAGATGGCTTATTCGCTTCGTTCGGCAACCAATGGCGTGCCTTTAGGCGAATATCGCGAAGGAGATGTGTTTATGCCGATCCTGCTGAAAGATGCCGATCGCGATTCGATGAACCTGAACGATATCAAGACTTTGCCTGTCTACAGCGCCAAGGGGCGTTCTGTCAAAGTGGAGCAGGTGATCGACGACTTCTCGCTTGATTATGAGTACAGTGTCGTGAAGCGTTATAATCGTCAGCGTTATATGATGATGCAGTGCGAGCCGAAACGCGGAGCCAATACGATGGCTGCTTTCAGCCAGTTGTGGCAGGATATCCAGCAAGAGGTGCAGGTTCCCGAAGGATACAAACTGCAATACTTCGGCGAACAGTCTGAACAGGATAAAGGTAACAAGGCGATTGCTGCCAATATTCCGTTGATGTTCGGTCTGATCTATCTCACCCTGTTGTTCCTCTTCCCGAAATACTACCGGAAGCCGGTCTTGATTATGTGTATGTTGCCTCTGATCTTCATCGGTGTGGTATTGGGGTTGCTGGTGTTTGGCAAGTCGCTCGATTTCTTTGCCATGTTAGGTCTGTTAGGTCTGATCGGTATGAATATCAAGAATGCGATCGTGCTGGTGGACGAAATAGGATTGCAGCTTGACAGTGGCCTGGCGCCGGTCAATGCGGTGATCGAGGCAACCAAGACGCGTATCGTTCCGGTGACGATGGCATCGGGGACAACGATTTTGGGTATGTTGCCATTGTTGGGCGATGCCATGTTTGCCGGTATGGCGGCGACGATCATGGGAGGTCTGTTCGTTTCGACCATCCTGACCATCTTCGTGCTTCCGGTGACCTATTGTATATTCTTTAAGATTAAATCGGTATAATGAGTATGAGAAATAAAATAATTATCGGTTGTATGCTGTTGGGGGCTTTATCGGTGGGAGCACAGGAAAAGCCCGTCACGGCTGCGGACTACAAGCAGAAAGTGCTTGAATATAGCCGCCAGATCAAACAGAGTGCGGAAGAGCGTATTGCGATGCAGCATGCTATCAAGGCGGCCAAGACCGCTTTCTTCCCGGCTGTCGATTTCTCCGGCAGCTACCAGTACCGTATCAATAAGTACGATTTGGATTTCGGCCCCGGCATGGCTGTCGAAATGGATCATAACACCTATAGTTTGGGAGCTACCGTAAGTCAGCCGATCTATGCCGGCGGACAAATCTACAACAATTACAAGGCCGCCCAGATACAGGGACAGATCGCTTCCGAGGCGGAAGACCTGACGACGGATAATATCGTGTATGCCGCCGACCTGAACTACTGGTCTGCTGCTGCCCGTAAAGGCATGTACGATGTCATGTGCCAGTATGTCGATATTGTGCAGGAATTGGCAAACGTGCTGACAACCCGTTTCAATGACGGGCAGATCAGTAAGACCGACCTCTTGCAGGTACAGTCCCGTTTGAAAGAAGCGGAATTGAACAAAAGCGCTGCGTACAAAGATTATCAGATCGCCTTGCAGAACCTGAATGTGCTAATGGGTGTTCCTCCTATGACACCGGTGGAGATTGCCGATGCCATCACGACGGTGCAGCCGTTGCCGATGCACATAGGGGAAGAGGCCGCTTTGCAGAACCAGCCGGACTTTACGATCTCCCGATTGAATGTTGAATACCAGAAGCGGCAGATCAACTTGTCAAAAGCAAAGTATAATCCGACACTGGCTATCGGTTTTCAGGGAACCTGGGGCACTCCGATGTTGAACGTGAAAGGATCCGACCAGCTTTGGACACCTGCCGTGTTCGCCTCCCTGAAGATACCTTTGTTTCGTTGGGGAGCCCGTTTCAAAGAGGTGAATTCTCAGAAAGCTATCTTACGCAGTAAGGAATATGTTATGGATTACACCCGCGACCAGATTTCCCAGGAGGTAGCCAATTCCTGGACCAGCCTGACGGAAAACACGAAGCAGATCGATGTTGCCGAAGAAGCCTGCAAGATCGCTGAGGAAAATCTCGACCTGAATACGTTCAGCTATAAAGAGGGAAAACTTCCGATCCTCGATGTCCTTTCCGCCCAGCTTTCCTGGATTCAGTCCTATAGCAGCTTGATTCAGACTTGGTATCAGCAGAAAGCGTCTCTCGCCCAGTATAATAAGGCGGTGGGCATTCGTCGCTTGCAGTAATCGGAAAACACCTTTATCACAATCTTTTTAGGCACGGATTTCACGGATTTACACGGATGAATTTATTTTTTCCGTGTTTTCCGTGAAATCCGTGCCTAAATTATATCTATTAGTAAGCAAAATTTTGCTTCGACACAGCTCCCTGCCAAGAGCAGAAACAAATGCAAATATTATTGAAACTCCTTTTTCAGTTTCGCCACCCATTTCAGTATCCGTTCCTCCGTTTGTTCGGACTGATTCTCGATATCGAGGGGAAGTCCCAGGAAATGCCCTTCCTTAACGGCCCGTGATTGGGTGAAATGGTAGTCGTTGACAGGCATGAAACCGATCAGTTCCGCATTGCTTTTGGTAAAGGCTTCCGCCAGAATGCCGATCCCATCGACGAAATTGTCAGGATAGCGTTCTTGGTCTCCGAGCCCGAATAGGGCGACTTTCTTGCCCGTCATGTCGATGGATTCTATTTCCGGCATGAACTCGTCCCAGTAAGTCGGCAGTTCTCCGTCGAACCAGGTGGAAGTTCCGGCAATAATATTGTCGAACGATTCGAACTCCTTGCGTGTCGCCCCTTCTATCGGGATCAGGACGACTTCGTTTTCTGCGAATGCTTCTTGTATTTTCAAGGCGACTACGGCTGTTTTAGCGGTTGTGCCACCATAGAATAAACCTATTTTCTTCATTTTGTATGTTGTTTATAGAAGGTGTGTCAAAACTATCCTGTTCCCGCGCCCCTCGCGGGATCGCATTAAAACCGGCCCTATAAAATCTGATTGATAAGGTCTGTCCTTTTGCAGCCCCGCATCAAGTGCGGGGACAAGGAGATTTTGACATACCCTCTTCATTAATATTCCAATAATGCTTTTGCTGCGTTGTAGATCCGTTCTTCTCCGGGCAGGATCGCCTTTTCGAGGACCGGATGGAAACCGACAGGCGTAAAGGTAGAACCGACGCGTTGGATCGGAGCATCCAGGTATCGGAACATTTCCGTGCCGACGATACCGGCTATTTCCGCTCCGAAACCTGAGAACACTTTGTCTTCATGTACGATCAGCACCTTGCCGGTTTTTTTCACGGAAGCGAAGATCGTTTCCGTATCGAGTGGGATCAGCGAGCGGATGTCGATGACTTCCACGTCCCAGTTATGCTCTTTCTTCAGCTTCTCGGCGACACTGAGGCAGAAATGCGTGGTATTGCCATATGTGATCATGCTCAGGTCGCTGCCCGGCCGGCGGATACGGGCTTTCCCGAAAGGAACTTCGAAGTCTTCCGGCACAAAACCGGCTGCTTCGACCGAGTTATATTGCGCTTTCGGTTCGAGAAAGATGGTAAAGCCCTTCGAACGTATGCTGGTGCGCAACAGTCCTGCCGCATCATCGGCAAAAGAAGGATAGACGATGCGGGCTCCCGGAATGGAGGTCAGCGCCCCTTCGATCGTTTGCGAATGGTAGAGCCCTCCGCCGATATAACCGCCCGATGCCAGGCGGAGTGTCAGGTTAGGGGTGAACTGTCCGTTGCTTCGCCAGTATTCGTGTGTACATTCGACATATTGCTCGATGGCCGGCCAGAAGTAGTCGGCAAATTCGGCTCCTTCCACCACGACATGTATTTTCGGGTCGAAGCGGCACATGCCGTTGGCCGTGCCTACAATGTAGTCTTCGGCAATGGGAGCATTGAAGATACGCTTCGGCCCGAACTCCTGTTGCATGCCTTTGGTGACGTTGAACACGCCGCCTTTGTCTTTGTTGGCCACGTCCTGTCCCCACAGGAATGTATCCGGGTTATGGCGGAATTCTGCTTTCAGTGTTTCGTTGATTGCGGTTACCAGTGTTTTCTTTTCGCCATTTTCTTCTTTGTGTGTGCCGTCTGTATATTTCTGCGGCAGGTAAGGTTCGGGCAAGACATAGTCAAAGATCGTTGCAGGATCGGGTTCGGGAGCCGCCATCGCTTTGCGGTTGGCTGTGCTCAGGTCTTTTTTTGCCTGTGCTTCTATCTGCTTCAGTTCCTCTTCGGTCAAGCGGTTGTAACGGAGCAGCATACGGCGGAATTTTTGCAGCGGATCGGCTGCTTTCACGTAGGCAAGTTCGTTTTCATCGCGATACAAAGTCTGCTTGTCGGAGTTCGAATGGGAGCCGATGCGTACGCAATTTGCATGGACGATCACCGGATTATGCGTATTGATCGCATGTTCGCGGGCTTCGGTCATGGCGTTCATCGAGTCGAAAACGTCTTTTCCGTTGCAGTGGATGATGCGCAGGTTCTTGAAGCCTGAGAAGTTGTCGGCTACCTTGCGGTTGGCCGTCTGATCCTTTTTGGGGACGGAGATGCCGTAGCCGTTGTCCTGCAAGACAAAGATAACGGGGAGCTGCTCGTTGCTCGCCCCGTTGATGGCTTCGTAGACGTAGCCCTCGGAAGTGGCGGATTCACCGTGCGAGGTGATCGCAATGCCTTTATGGTCGTAATAAACCATTGCACGGGCGACACCTACGGCGTGCAGGTCGTGTGTCCCGGTCGCCGAGGATATGTTCTCGATATGCCACTCCGGCTTGGCGAAGTGGTTGGACATATGCCGTCCGCCGCTGGACGGATCGGTCGCTTTCGAGATGCCGTTCAGGATGATTTCTTCCGCCGTCATTCCGGCAGACAGGACGGTCAGCATATCGCGGTAGTAGGGAAAGAGGTAATCCTCTCCCCGGTGGAATACCTGCCCGATGGCGAGCTGGATGCCGTCATGCCCGGCATAAGGGGCATGATAGGACCAGCCTAAGGACTGGAGCAGGTAAGAAGGCGCCTTTTCATCGAGCGCCCTGCCGAGACTCATCAGGTAATACCATTTGCGGAGGGTCTCGGTATCGGTCGTTTTTATATCGTATCGTTTCATACTTGATTATTTTGTGTGTTGTTTTAATTGTTTTGTGATATGTTACTTTTGGCTTGACCCAAAAGTAACCAAAAAGTCAAGGCTTAACCGTCCGGTCTACTCCGGGCAAAGACTACGCTGTCGCCTGCGAAACTCGCTTCGCTCAAACAGGGCAGGCTCCGGACGCTTCGTCTTTACCCTCCGCTTGACGCCCGTCCGCTTAGGCCTTTCCAAGAAAGCTCCGCTTTCTTTTGGGATTGCCGATACTGATCGTTCTTTTGCGGCCCCGTGCGGGGCACGGGGACAAGCCTGTTCCCGCACTTGATGCGGGATCACAAAGGAGCAGGCAGCATTGGCAATCCCTGAAGAGCCGTCAGGCTCTATTTCCGGCCTAAGCTGGTGAGCGTAAAGCGCAGAGACCGCAGTGAGCGTCCGGAGCGTCTGCTGTTTGAGCGAAGCGAGTTTCAGACGCGACAGCGAACGGAGGGAACGAAGTAGCGAAGCAGCTTAAGCCTTGATCTTTTGGTTACTTTTGGATCAAGCCAAAAGTAACAGATAAATCATCATTTATCCCAGTTCTCCAGATAATCCGCTACGCGTCGCAGGAACTCTCCACCCAGTGCTCCGTTGATGATCCGGTGGTCGTACGACAGGGACAGGTACATCTTGTGGCGAATTGCGATTGTATCTCCTTCGGGTGTCTCCACGACGGCCGGTTTCTTTTCGATGAAGCCGACGCCTAAGATGGCTACCTGTGGCTGGTTGATGATCGGCGTACCGAACAGGCTCTTGAACGAACCGAAGTTGGTGATCGTGAAAGTTCCGCCTTGTATATCGTCTGGCATCAGCTTACCCGTGCGTGCTTTGGCGGCAAGAGTGTCGATGTTGGCAGCAAGGCCGTTCAGATTCAACTTGTCTGCATCATGAATAACCGGTACGATCAGGTTACCGTCGGGTAGCGACACGGCGATACCCAGGTTAATATGCTTTTTCAGAATGACTTTGTAGCCGTCGACCGAAGCGTTCACGTGCGGGAATTCAGCCAGTGCCTTTGCTGTAGCTTCCGCTATGGCAGGCATGAAAGTGAGTGCTACACCTTCACGTTTGAAAAATGCGTCTTTCGTGCGGTTGCGCCATTTTACCAGACGGGTGACGTCGGCTTCGACAACAGTTGTAACGTGGGGAGACACTTTTTTCGACATGACCATATGGTCTGATATGATACGGGCAACGCGGTCCATTTCGACCGTTTCGTCTTCGGTGACAGATGCCGGGTTGCGTCGATCGTCGATGGTGGGCTGCGTCGGTTGGTGATGGTGGACACCATCGACCGGAGATGGTGGGTTACGTCGATCGGAGATGGTGGGCTGCGTCGACGGTTGACGCAAGTTTTCGGTATCACTTTGTGGGGTGATGCCACTTTTCTTGGTCGTGATATAATCTTTAATATCTTTTTTACTGAGTCGTCCTTCGTAGCCGGTTCCCGGAATCGCGTCCAGTTCGGCTTGCGATATTTTGGCTTCCTGTGCTAATTTCAGCACGATGGGAGAATACCATCTTCCGTCTTCTTCCTTGGATGATTTGACGGGCTGGGCGGGTTCTGCCGGTACAGACTGTACCATTGTGCTTTCGTCGCTTTTAGCTGCGGCAGGAGTGGTACTTTCGGGTGCTTCTCCCTCTTCGCCTTCCAGTTGGATCAGGGCGACGGTTGTACCGACGGCCACCGTATCGCCTTCGGAAAACAGCAGTTCGAGCACCTTTCCTGCAACTGGAGAGGGTATTTCCGCACTGACTTTGGCGGTGCTCACTTCAAAGAGGACATCGTCTTCTTGAACAGCGTCGCCTACTTTGACGGACCAGGAGACAATCGTCCCTTCAGTGATGCTTTCGCCCAGTTTGGGCATTTTTATTTCAAATGTCGACATAGTTTAAATGTGTATTTTATGTTCTGATATTGAAGTTCCAGGCCGACGTCGCGTATTTGTTGTCACGTAGGGACCGGATGGCGTTCAAATCGTCTTCAGTGAATGAATAGGGACGGGTGTCCGTCTTGTTTTCTGTAAAATAGTTCAGGAGTGCGTCTCTGAATTCTCCGATAGATACCGCTTTACGGGTATAGGTGCATATGTTGGTGACCGGGCTTCTTACGGATTTGACATAAAAAGGAGCGGGCTTCATTTCTTTTTTTTCCGGTTTCCGTTCTGTATTTTTGAGGGCGGTCGTCAGGCGATACAGGTCGGTGGAGAAAAGGAGGGTGGCGTGGTGCAAGATCCTCCCTTTGTGGATGGATTGCGCACTGCCCGATATTTTCAACCCGTCGATCGTGAGTGCCTGCCGCTCGTCAGCCTCTGCCCGGATGCCGAATGTGGCAAGGAAGGCGATCAGCCGGGCTGTGAATATGCCTGATGCGAGTTCCTTGCTGTTTTGTATAAAAGTGATATTCAGGTTGCCGGAATCGTGATAGACGGCTCCGCCACCGGAATAACGGCGTACGACTTTGATATGCTTCTCCTGAATATAGTTTCGGTTTATCTCGTCCCATACGTTCTGGTGCTTACCGATGATGACGGACGGTTCGTTCTGCCACAACATGAAGATGTCGTCCGAAAAGTTCTTGAGCAGATACTCCTCGGCTGCCAGGTTGAACCAGGCATCCGTGTATGGATTGTTGATATAAAGCATTATCAGAGGTAGAAACTTTCATGTATCGCCTCTCCGACAGTCGGATGGGGAAATACGGTTTTCTTGAATTCATCGACCGTATAACCGTGCTCGACGGCGATACCGGCAATGACGATGATCTCCGATGCCGGATTTCCCACCAGATGGCAACCGATGATCTGGCCGTTCACGTTTGTCAGGAGCTTGCATAGCCCGTTGCCGGTTTCGTTTTCGGCGACAAAGCGGCCGGAATAGGTCATCGGAATCTTGACAAGGTTGTAATATTCTCCACTTGCCTTCAATTCCTCTTCCGTCTTGCCCACACCAGCCACTTCCGGATTGGTGTAGACGACGGCGGGAATAGCCCTGTAGTCCATCCGTTCCTCATTCCCCAGGATATGGTTGACAGCAACCTCACCTTCCCGATAGGCCGTGTGGGCCAGTTGCGAGAATCCTGTGATATCTCCGGCTGCATAAACGTGCGGATGGGAGGTCTGCATATATTCGTTCACTCGGACGCCCCGGCGGTCCGTCTCGATGGAAAGGCTTTCCAGACCTAAATTTTTGGTAATTGCCCGGCGGCCTACGCTGACCAGGATTTTGTCTGCGGGGATCGCATTCGTCTTGCCGTCTTTTTCGACAATGACCTCTTTCGGGTTGACTTCGGTCACTTTTGTGTTCAGATGAAATTCCACCCCTTTCTTGGCGTATTCGCTCCGGAGCATGGCGGAAGCCTCTTTGTCCATCGCGCCGAGTATTTCCAGCATCATCTCGATCACCTTTACTTTTACTCCCATGCTGGTAAAGAATGAAGCAAACTCGATCCCGATGACACCGCCGCCTATGATGGCAAGTTCTTTGGGAAGTTCTTTGCTGTCGAGCGCTTCCCGCGAAGTCCAGTAATCTGTATCCGAAAGTCCCTTGATTGGAGGAATTACCGTTTCGGAGCCGGTACAGAGGAGGACGTTTTTGACGGTGAAAAGGGCGTTTCCGCATTGTATACGGATCATTCCATCCGTTTCCCCGTTCAAAACGGCTGTCCCTTCGACAATCGTGATTCCACTTGAAGTGAGCCGCATCTTCACACCGGATGTTAGCTTTTTGACAGTCCGGTTCTTCCGCCTGATGATCTTGTCCATGTCGAAAGACGGTGTTCCTTCCGGTGAAATGCCATATTTGAAGGATGTTTTGAAACTGTCCAATATCTTGGCGGAGTATAATAACGTTTTTGTGGGAATACAGCCTTCGTTCAGGCAGACGCCTCCAATGGCGTTCTTTTCAAAGAGGACGGTTTTCAGGCCTCCTTCGGCTGCCCGTTCGGCTGCGGTATAGCCGGCTGGTCCTCCTCCTATGATTGCAATATCGTAATTCATGCTTGTGCTCTTTTACTTGAAAACCAGGACTCTTTTGTCTAACGGTTTGATCTCTTTCGGTCCGGGTCCTTCCGTCGGCGTTCCGAAAGGCATCTGTGCCACCAGTTCCCATTTCGGGTCGAGTTTCCATTCTGCATATACCGTTTCGTCGATTAGCGGATTATAATGTTGAAGGGACACGCCTAAGCCGGCATCTTCCAACATTGTCCAGATCGCCAGCTGGTGCATGGCAGATGTTTGCTGTGCCCAAACCGGAAATTTGTCGTAATAAGTAGGGAAGGAGTCTTGCAGCTGTTCAACTACCGCTTTGTCTTCGAAGAACAGGATCGTTCCGTAGCCGGCAGCCAGACTTCCGTCTATTTTAGCTTCCGTCCCTTTGAAGACTTCCGCTGAAACAAGTCTCTTCAATGTCTCTTTCGTTATCTCCCAAAGCTTTTTATGATTCTTGCCTAACAGCAATACGATGCGGGTAGATTGCGAGTTGAAGGCAGAAGGGACGTTCATGACTGCAAAGTCTATGATTTCTTTGATCTGTTCGTCTGATATCGGAGAACTGTTCGTGATGTGGTAATAAGTTCTGCGGTGTCTCAATGCTTCTTTAAAATCTCGTGTCATATTAAATGCGTTTTTATTTTATGTTTCTTTAAAAATGAAACCATCCCAAGTTTGATTTTGTTGCAAATACGTCCCGTTGTTTCTCGAATGAACAGATAGAATTAATTTATCACGGGCGGATTACCGGTGAAAAGGCTGTATCTTTGTCTCCCAAAAAGAGCAAAAGAAATGATAGGGAAAAAAATACCGGTCGTTTTTCGGATCATGTTTGTCATATGGGTGATCCTACAGGTTTGCCTGGTAATAAAATACTGGGATATGCCCAACCACGATGATGCCCAGGCTTATGTGAAACTGGCTTCGGAATGCATCGCGAGGGGCACTTGGTATCCGGACGTGCATAACCAATATGAGGATTTTATTTTCGGTCCGGGGTATGTAAACCTTTTGATCGGGATCTATCATCTTTGCGGATCTTTCTCCTTTGTCCGATTGCTGAATTTATTGATGAATATTGCAATGGTATTTGAAATACGGAAGTTGGCCGGACGGATGTTTTCGAATAAAACGGGGTATTACGCTGCTATTTTATATATGTTGATTTTTTCGAACCTATATGCTCCGATAGCTGTATTGACTGATTTGCCTTTTACTTTCCTACTATTGACAGCCCTGCTGCTATGCAACGTTCGCCGGCTGTTTCCTGTGGCTGTCGCCGGCGTGCTGATCGCTGTGGCTAACTGGTTCCGTCCTCTGGCAATTGTCTTTTTATTCGTGATTTTGCTCCTTTTCATCGTGCAAAAGCGCCGGTGGCAGTCTTATGCAGCATTGGCCTTGCCGCTTGTCTTGACTGTTTTCCTGATCGGGCGAAGTGCGAAGGAGAGAACCGGCCATTTTGTCTATCAAGCGGTGTCCGGAGGCTATAACTTAGCGATGAGTTCTTTTGATGAAGCAAACGGTTTAGTCAATTTTAACGGCTTCGATGATCCGGACAATTATATTTGCCTTCCTCCCGGAGATTATACCTACATGGAGCGGGACAGCCTGCTGAAGCGTGCGTCAGTCCGCTGGATATCGGAGCATCCGTTTAAGTATGTTTCCCAACTGCCCTTCAAGTTGGCTGCTTTGTATTGTGAAGATACCTGGACGGAGCGTGTAAAGCCGGATATGGGATTTAGAGTAGTTCTTTCAAAGGCGGAGGGTAATAATATGAAGATGATGGAGTTAATCGTTTCCCTGGCGTTGAAAAGCATTGTCTATTACACGGTGCTTTTACTATTCTTTTATTACGTTTGGACGAACCGGCGCGATCTGTTACGAGAGCGGAATATCTATCTTCTGATCCCTGTTTTAGGCACAGCAGTA